>Ga0247742_10000502_pt1 | contig 31442 bp, 31 predicted proteins | sample UWRJL208509C2_FD_180944 | JGI IMG/M metagenome (GOLD analysis project Ga0247742, IMG submission 180944) | Plant litter microbial communities from Arlington Agricultural Research Station in Wisconsin, United States - UWRJ-L208-509C-2 | ecosystem: Environmental > Terrestrial > Plant litter >...
TAGAGCATTTCCCCACCCGCGCCGCCATACATGTTTTCCAGCATGCCGGCATAGGCCAGTCCATAAAGATCCTGGCCAAAACGATGCGTACCGGTGAGCTGCAGGTTCGGCATGGTGATGTCGGAACCGGTCAGGTACTGACGAACGTCGGTCCGGACGCGAGGGAGGTTGCTCGGTGCGTCGTACTTGAATTTGTCGTAGTTGTTGAGCAGATTGGCGGCGACGACGCCATCGAGCCACAGGTTGCGGCTGAGATTGAATGTGCCCGAGGCAGCGCCGTAAACCTGGTACAGGACAAAGGCATCCGGCCCGCCCACGTTCTGCTGGTATCCCAGCGAGAAGCCGCCTGTGAAGCGTTTCACTGGCTCGCGGAACAGGATCTCTTCATCGCGTGCGGTCACCGGGTTCTGCTCGACACTACGGCGAAAGGTATCCAGGTCGATCCGGTGATCGAGCAGTTCGATGAAACGCGGGCGGTGCACGCTGGTTTCCACCGTCTTCAGACCATTACGTTCGCTCGACACGGTGAGCCAGCCGATGCTGTCGTCCACTCGGTTGTCGATGATCCGGGTGGCGCGCCCCACGCCTTCGGCGGCATAGAAGAACCGGTCCTGTTGGCCGTGGATGACCAATTCCGAGCCGCGGCGACCGATGCTGCTGACGCTGATGCCTGCGTTGTCGTGCAGGGTCTGCGCGACCTCCGTCCAGTTCACCTGTTCGGGCGCCTGGCGCGCAGCGGCGTTGCCGGCAACGGCATACGATGCTGCGGGTGTCACCTGCGCGGTATCGACCGGTGATGTCTCGAAGGCGACCGGCTCGGGCGTGGGGTCGTAGGACTTCGGTGGATCCACGTGATTGGCGAGATTGGTATGCAGGTTCACCGCCGCTGTCGCGACGTTGCCACGCTCGTAACCGAGGGTGAGATCGACATTGCGATTCAGGCGGAACACCGCGCCAAGATTGATCGGCCAGCGCTGCGGCTGGTTGTTGTTCTGTGGCTGATGTTTGTAATCGTTGCCATCGAGTTCAGCCTTCAGCACAAGCCACTCAAACGGCGTCCGGTACTCGATTCCACCGAAGAAGCCGGGTCGGCCACGAAGGAACTTGTTGACACTGAACGCACCGGTTCCCGTACCGCCGGTGGGGCGTGTGCTGAACCGTTCGTCGATGAAATTCAGCGGATTGGCGATATCACCGCGCGCGCCTATGTAGCCCCATGCCAGGCCCAGGCTGAAATCGAACGGCCCTGCCCGCTTGCTGGTGACGACGTATTCGCTGGAGAACAAGCCCGTACCGCCGACGTCGCGCACGCCCACCGCAAGCGCTGGCAGCCAGCGACTCTCTTCCCATAGCCGGATCTTGGCGTCGATCGACTTGTCTTTGTAGGTCTGGTTACCGCTCAGTCCGACCGGACCGTACGGCCGGTTGCTGACATTGGTATACCGGAAGGATGCCTCCAGCCACGGCAACGGCTGGATCGATACGTTGTAATTGGTGTACGGGGTGGTGCGACTGAGGACGAAGCTGAATTCGCCCTCCTGCGCCATGCGCGCCGTCGGCGTCTGCATGAGACCCACACCACCGAAGTCGCTCTGCGTATAGGCTTCCTGCGCGCACACGGCGGTTGCACCGCTTGCCCACAAGGCGAAGCCCGCACGGCACCAGCGATGCCGCATCACCGCCACCCCTCGTCGCTCAACAACTGGGTCGCGATGAAATCGGCTACGTCCCGATTGAATCCTTCATCGGCGGCGCCGGCGACCGCGCGCCGGTGGAAGGGCACGTAGATCCACGCACCAGGCGCCAACGGGCGCGGCGCGGCTCGGTTCCACAACGCGATGTTCTGCTCGAACACGGCGCCATCGGGCTGCACGATGTAGATCAGATCGGGGTCGGCGGCGCGTGACGCGGGGCAAGCCGCCAGATAGCGGCGCGCATCCTGCATTGGTACCTGCGGCAAACGACAGGCCTTATCGACAGCCCCGACGACGCGGACGTCGGACGGTCGACGAGGATAGAAAAGCGTGTCCCCTTCATGCACCGGCCAGTCGTCCGCGGGAGTCACGTCCAGACGCCCTGGATCGAGCGTCACGCCCGGGCGGCGACCGGTGATGGGGCGCGCGGACAGCCAGGCCTGGAAGGCGGCTGCACTCTCCGCCAGCGGATCGTTTCCGGAAGCCATCGCCTGCCGGCGGATGGCGCCCAGTTCATAGAGGAGGCCAGCGCGCAGTCGCAGCTGGTCACGTTGCAGGTCAGGCTGCAGCCAGGCGGCGCCCATCACGTACGCTTCCGGCTGGACGCCGGCAGCCTGCACCACGTCGGACAGACGGGCCTGGGACGGATAGACGGCTGGACCGGGGCGGCCGACCGCACCCTCCGCGGCAATGTTCAGCACCGCCGGCTCCTGCGCCATCAGCGGCAGGGCGCGAAGGCACAGGAGCAGAGCAACCGCGCAGCATCCACCACGACTCACGGCGCAGTCTCCCGGTAGGGTTGCAACTGGATCAGCTCGAGCGGGACACCGGGCGCGACGTACTGCCTGCTCTTCCAGATAAACCCATCGGCCGGATCGACCCAGTACCGGTTGGTCATGTGAATACCCAGCCCGGGCCCCGAGAGCGCCTCATCCACACGCCGCAAGCTGCGCACCGTTCCGAGGATATCTACATCTTCCAGGCCTTTCGGCTCCAGGCGCGCATTGACGATGACGCCGTAGCGGTAGCCGGGCGACCAGTCCATACGCCGCGTGTACTCCAAAGGCGCACGCAGGTGCTGCAGGCCTGTCCGGAAGGGGTTTTCCGCGGGAAATGCCGAGTCGTCGAGGTTCTGTGGAAGTCCGACGGTTTTCACCAGCAACCCGTCACGGGTGTACACGATATCGTGCCCACTGCCATACCAGCCCAGCAGTCCGTGCTCCGCCGTGGCGAGGATCAGGATCGCTTCACCGCCAGGCGCATTCACCTGCAGCTGGAAATACGGCGTGGCCGCCACGGAGGCGGCGGAAGCATCGACTTTCTCGCCCTGGATCGCGAGGCGAACCGATTCAAGGCTGCCACGCGAGACTGACGTGCAACCGGCAAGCACAAGCGCCGCCAGCGTTACACCACCAAGCGAGAGATACCGTAGCGCGACACACGCGCGTTTTGTCACAGGCCAAGCCAAGATCAGTGGGAAGTCCGGTCAGGAGAGTGTTGAGCACTGACAACGTTGCTGATGAGACCAGACAAGGACAGCACTGACTGGAAGAGAACAGCTTCCGCGGGGGAATGCCGACTCACACCACGAACACTACATCACCGGAACATACTGAAAACTGACTGGCGTCACGACAATCGCCTATAAATAGGGTAACCAGCTGTTGACGCCCTGCGCTATCAACGCATACACGTGTTCATACGCGGGGCGCTGCTGACGATAAGGATCCGGAATATTCCGGCCATCCAGCCATCTATCCAGAAGAAAGACCTTGCCACTGGCCTCCGGCGCCATCCTTACGATGGCAGCGACATGGCTTTTCTCCATGGCGAGGATCAGATCTGACTGGCGTAGCATCGCGTTGTTCAGCTGCCGAGCGCAGTGTTCCTCGCCATTCACGCCGTGTTCCTGCAACAACGCGAGGGATGTCGTATCCATGGCATATCCCTCCATGGCGCTTAGCCCGGCACTGCTTACATGCATGCCGCGAGAGTCGCCCAAGCGGTGGCGCAAAAGGAATTCAGCGGTGGGACTGCGGCAGATGTTGCCGACGCAGACGATCAGTATCCGTTCGAACATGGGTGCTGCGATACTCCCGTTCCGAAGAACGCATCGAAGAAAGGCGCAGCACATGATAGCGAGTCCCGGGGACATGATTGACGCATGACGACGTGGACCGCCATCACCAGTCTCGGCGACAGTGCGATTCTCCTACCCTTGATCGCGTGGATTGCCATCGGCCTGTTTCTGCCACCGCCTGACTGGCGTGGCGGATGGCGCTGGCTCATCGCCGTCACCCTGTGCGGTGGCATCGTGGTGCTGTCCAAGCTCCTCTTCATGGCCTGGGGCATCGGCCCGCCCGGCCTGAACTACACCGGGTTCAGCGGACACACGGCGCTTGCCCTTCTGGTCTGGCCGTCGCTCGCCGGGGTGCTGGCTCGGGACGCTACGCCGCGCGTGCGTATCCCGATGATTGCGCTGGGTGCGTTGATCGGTGTAGCCGTCGGCATCTCGCGATGCGTGTTGAAAGTCCATAGCCAGTCAGAGGTATGGCTGGGCGCGCTTCTCGGCGTCGCCGCGGGGACATGGTTCCTGCTTGGCCTGGCCCGGTCGAAGCCAGTGCCACACAACCGTCATGCATGGCGAGTGCCTGTCCTTGCCGTCGGTGCCATAGCCATCGGATGCGCGTGCTATGGCCGCGTGTTTCCGTCCCAGCACCTGTTACAGGACATCGTGCCGTGGCTGACCGGGCATCGGGCCATTTTCACGCGGCGTGTACAACTCGATTGAATAGTGCACTGGCCGACCCCATCCGTTTCCGAATGACCATAGCAATGAGCCGCGCATGACCGAGCAACGCAGGGAAAAGTCACGGAATATCGGTGCATTGCGCAACCTCTGGCCTTTTCTGAAGCCCAACAAGGGCCTGGCGATCGGCTGGCTGGTCTTCCTCGGCATTTCCTCGGGCTCCTCGCTGCTGCTGCCCGTCGCCTTGCGTCACATCATCGACCAGGGCTTCCTGGCGGCGAACCTCGCGACCATCAATGGCACCTTCCTCGCCCTGTTCGGGCTGGCGGTCGTGCTCGCCATCGCCACCGCGGCGCGCTATTTCTTCATCGCCCTGCTGGGCGAACGGTCGCTGGCCGCGCTGCGCACCGCGCTCTATCGGCATGTGATCAACCTCGACGTAGGCTTTTACGAAAGCACGCGGGTCGGCGAGCTCACCTCGCGCCTGGGCACCGATACCGAACTGGTCCAGACGCTGGTCGGCTCGGGCATCTCGGTGGCACTGCGCAGCACCGTCATGCTCCTGGGCTCTGCAGCGGCCATGGCCTGGACCAGCCCTCGCCTCGCCGGCCTCACCGCCCTGGTCATCCCCGCCGTGATGCTGCCGATCCTCATCTTCGGCCGTCGTGTGCAGAAGCTGTCGCGCAACAGCCAGGACCGTCTGGCGGATGCGGCGGCCGTCGCGAACGAAACACTGAATGCCGCACAGGCCGTCAAGGCCTATGCGCGAGAACCGGTCGAGAGCCGGCGCTATGCGAATGCCATCACCCTCGCGCTGGCCACGGCCCGTCGCCGCATCGGGATGCGATCGTTGCTAACCGCGGCGGTCATCGTGCTGATCTTCGGTGCGATCACCCTGGTTCTCTGGGCGGGTGCTCGCGACGTTATCGCCGGCGAGCTCGCGCCCGGCGTGCTGACACAGTTCGTGGTCTACGCGATCTTCGCCGCCGGTTCGGTGGCGGGACTGTCGGAAGTGTGGGGCGACGTGCTGCAGGCTGCGGGCGCCATGGAGCGCATTGGCGAACTGTTTGCCGAGAAAGCGTCCATCGCCACGCCCGATGCGCCCGATCCCTTGCCGCAACCGGTCACCGGCGCGCTCCGCTTCGACCACGTGGAGTTCCGCTATCCTTCGCGACCCGACGTGGCCGCCCTGTCCGGCTTCGATCTGGAGATCGCCCCTGGCGAAACCGTCGCCCTCGTCGGCCCTTCTGGCGCCGGAAAGAGCACGGTGTTCAGCCTGCTGCTGCGCTTCCACGACCCGGTGGCCGGGTCGATCCGCTTCGACGGTGTCGAGCTGCGCGCGCTGGCCCTGCCCGAACTGCGCGGGGCGATCGCCCTGGTGCCGCAGGAAACCGTGATCTTCGGCGGCAGTGCCGCGGACAACATCCGCTTCGGCCGGGAAAACGCCAGCGACGATGAGGTCCGCGAAGCCGCGCGTCTGGCCGAGGCGGACGGCTTCATCACGGCGTTGCCTGAAGGGTACGATGCCATGCTTGGTGAACGCGGCGTGCGCCTCTCCGGCGGCCAGAAGCAGCGCATCGCCATCGCTCGCGCGATCCTTCGCGATGCACCGCTGCTCCTGCTCGACGAAGCTACCTCGGCGCTCGATGCCCAATCGGAAGCCGCGATCCAGCACGCTCTGGAGCGCCTGGAGAAAGGGCGTACCACGTTGGTCATCGCGCATCGCCTTGCCACCGTGCAGCGCGCCGACCGCATTGTCGTGATGGAAGGCGGCAAGATCATTGCGCAAGGTACACACGAGGCATTGCTGCGTGAAGGCGGCCTTTACGCCGAACTGGCCAGACTTCAGTTCGTGGCCTGACATGTGGGAGCCGGCTATGCCGGCGAGGGGGTCGATCAACCGTTCGTTTTCGCCGCGTTGACGATGCGCCACCTAACGTGCGGCGATGGACAGCGACCTGCTCCTCCCACGCCCCGAAGGCCTTTACTGTCCTGCGGGCGACTTCTTCATCGATCCGATGCTCCCGGTGCCACGCGCCGTGGTCACCCATGCCCATGGCGACCATGCGCGCTCGGGTAGCGGGCTCTACCACGTGGCCAGTGCAGGCGTCGGGTTGATGCGCGAACGGCTTGGCGCCGATTCGACGATCCGCGACTACGCCTACGGCGAGTCGTTCACCCTCGGCGACACGCGCCTGTCGCTGCATCCCTCCGGTCATGTGCTCGGTGCGGCACAAGTCCGCATCGAAGGGCGCGGGCTGGTGGCCGTCGTCTCCGGCGATTACAAACGGGACCCCGATCCCACCTGCGTACCCTTCGAGCCGGTGCCATGCGACGTGTTCGTCACCGAGTCCACGTTCGGACTGCCGATCTACCGCTGGCCGCCGATGCATGCCGTGATCGACGATATGCTCGCCTGGCTCGACGAATGCGCTGCGCGCGCGGTTCCCGCCGTGCTGTTCTGCTACGCCCTGGGCAAGGCGCAACGCATCCTCGCCGAACTCGCCACGCGCACCGATCGCACCGTGCATCTTCACGGTGCGATGCTGCGCCTGGTCGAGGCTTACCGCGAAGCGGGCGTGCGCATGCTGCCCACCCAGCCCGTGAGTGAATCGGCACGCGGCAAGGACTTCGCCGGTGAGCTGATCATGGCGCCGCCCTCCGCCGCGGGGTCGCCCTGGATGCGTCGCTTCGCTAAGGCCTCCACGGGCTTCGCCTCAGGGTGGATGCAGGTGCGTGGCGCACGACGCAGGCGAGGCTACGATCGTGGCTTCATCGTCTCCGATCACGCCGACTGGCCCGGCCTGCTGCGCAGCGTGAAGGACTGTGGCGCACAGCGAATCTATGTCACGCACGGCGATGGCGAAGCACTCATTCGTCACCTCCGCGAGGCCGGTCACAACGCGCGGCCGTTGCGCTCCCTCGGCGGTACCGTGGCCGATGCGCGCGACAGCGAGGAAGGCGACTGATGCGCCGCTTTGCCGCCTTGTTCGAGGCGCTCGACCGCACCGCGTCGACGTCGGCCAAACGTGATGCGATGGCTGCCTATTTCAGGGATGCGCCGCCCGGCGACGCGGCGTGGGCGGTCTACGTACTCGGCGGCGGCAAGCTCAAGCGTACCGCCACGTCGACCGAACTTCGCCTCGCCCTGGCTGCGGAAACCGGCTACGCGGACTGGCTCATCGACGATTGCTACGCACACGTCGGCGACCTCGCCGAAACCGTCGCGCTGATGCTTCCGCCCCCGGAAGAGACGATCGACGACACGCCCTTGCACGTCTGGATGGAAGCGCGCCTGCCGTCGCTGGGGAAACTCGAAGCCGGCGAGCGCATGGAGGTCCTGCGTGAGTGGTGGCGGGCGTTGCCGCGAGACCAGCTCTTTCTGGTCAACAAGCTGCTGACCGGCTCGCTGCGCGTGGGCGTATCTCACCGTCTGGTCGTGCAAGCCATCGCGCAATGGTCATCGTTGCCGACCGACCTGATCGCCCACCGTCTGACCGGCACCTGGAAACCCGGCGCAGAAGCCTTCGAAGCGCTGGCCGGACCGGAACGCGCGGACGAACACGCGGGCGAGCGCCCTTACCCGTTCTTCCTCGCCTCGCCGCTGGAACATGCCATCGCCACGCTCGGCGACCGTAGCGACTGGTTGGCTGAGTGGAAATGGGACGGTATCCGCGCGCAGCTGATGCGGCGCGACGGTGGAGCCCTGATCTGGTCGCGCGGCGAAGAACGTCTTGACGGCCGCTTCCCTGAAATCGAACAGGTAGCGCTCAACCTGCCGGATGGCTGCGTCCTCGACGGCGAAATCCTCGCATGGACGTCCGACAGCGAAAGGCCCCTGCCCTTCGCGGCCCTGCAGAAGCGCATCGGCAAGCTCAAGCCGGGCCCGAAGCTGCTCACCGAGACCCCGGTGCGCCTCATGGTTTACGACCTCCTCGAGCTCGATGGCGAGGATCTGCGCGAGCAACCGCTCCATGCTCGTCGCGCCTCGCTCGAGACGCTCGTTGCCGGGCATGGCCCGACGCTCATGCTCTCGCCAGCGGTCGTCGCGGAGCATTGGGAAGCTCTGACGACGATACGCACCGAGTCGCGAGAACGGCAGACCGAAGGCCTGATGCTCAAGCGCCTGGACTCGCCGTACCGCGTCGGTCGCAAACGCGGCGACTGGTGGAAGTGGAAGGTGGATCCATACACCGTCGATGCCGTTCTCCTTTACGCCCAGCCCGGACACGGACGTCGCTCGGGACTCTTCACCGATTACACCTTCGGCGTGTGGGATGGCGACGCGCTGGTGCCGGTCGCCAAGGCATACTCGGGCCTCGACGACGACGAGATCGTCCGTCTCGACCGCTGGATCCGCGCACACACCATCGACCGTTTCGGTCCGGTGCGATCGGTAGAACCGACCCATGTCTTCGAACTCGCCTTCGAGGCCATCCAAGCCTCGGGCCGACACAAGGCCGGCGTTGCCGTGCGCTTTCCGCGCATCCTCCGCTGGCGTACCGACCTCGCGATTCGCGATGCCGACAAACTCGACGACCTCCGCCGCCTGGCGACGGGCTGAGGCCCGCCTGGTCGCCTGGTTCGCCGCGCAGGAGCGGCGCCCTGCGGCTTTCCAGCGTGCGGCGTGGCGTGCCTGGGCGGAAGGCAGGAACGGCCTCGTGCACGCTCCCACCGGCACGGGAAAGACGCTCGCTGCCGCGGGAGGGCCGCTGATCGATGCATTGCTGAGGCCTCAGACGGGCCTGCAGCTGATCTGGATCACGCCCCTGCGCTCGCTCGCTACCGACACCGCGCAGCACCTCAACGCCGCCGTCGAGGCCATGGGACTGCCCTGGCGAGTGCTCAGGCGCACCGGCGACAGTGGCAGTTCCGAGCGCGCGAAGTTGCGCCGCGGTGCATGCGAACTCCTGGTTACCACGCCGGAAAGCCTCGCTTTGTTGCTCAGCTATCCGGATGCGCGCGAGCGTTTCGCGCAGCTGCGCGGCATCGTCGTCGACGAATGGCACGAACTGATCGGCAACAAGCGTGGCACACTGCTCCAGCTCGGCCTCGCGCGCCTGCATCGTTGGCTGCCGACGCTACGCACCTGGGGCCTTTCGGCCACCCTCGGTAACCTCGACGAAGCGTTGCACGCACTGGCCGGCGACGGCGTTCTCATCGGCGGCACCTCGCGCAAGAAGACCCATATCGACACGGCGCTGCCCGAAGGTGGCGAGCGCTTTCCGTGGGCCGGGCATCTTGGGCTGTCCCAACTTCCACGCGTCCTGGATGCCGTTCTCACGGCGAAGACCAGCCTCGTGTTTGCCAACACGCGTTCGCAGGCCGAGTTGTGGCACGAGGCACTGGCTTCCGTGTGGCCCGGCCCTCCCGAGACGCTCGCGCTGCATCACGGATCCATCGATCCGAAGCTGCGTTTCGCCACGGAGGAGAACCTGCGACGGGGCACGCTGCGTTGTGTCGTCGCGACATCCAGCCTCGATCTCGGCGTGGATTTTTCCAGCGTGGAGCAAGTGCTTCAGGTCGGCAGCCCAAAAAGCATCGCCCGCCTGCTGCAACGCGCGGGCCGTAGCGGCCATCAGCCCGGCATGCCATCGCGCATTCTCTGCGTACCGACGCATCTGCTGGAGCTGGCAGAGATCGCCGCGGCGCGACGCGCGCTGTCCGAAGACCATCTCGAACCGCGCCACCCGATGCGCGGCTGTCTCGATGTGCTCGCGCAGCACTTGCTGACGATGGCCCTCGGAGGCGGCTTTACCGCGGACGATGCCTACGCCGAGGTCACCTCGTCACTCGCATACGCTCAGTTGCCCCGTGAGCGTTTCGATGCGGTGCTTGCCTACCTTCGCACCGGTGGCACCGCGCTGGCCAGCTATCCCGAATACCAGAAACTCGTCGAAACCGATGGGCGCTACCACGTCGACAGTGGACGGATAGCGCGGATGCACCGAATGTCGATCGGCACGATCACATCCGACGGGAGCCTCCAGGTACGCTACATGAAGGGCGCGCGCCTGGGCACCGTGGAAGAAAGCTTCCTGTCGCGTCTGCGCCCTGGCGATCGCTTTCTTTTCGCCGGCCGCAACCTCGAGCTCGTGCGTATCCGGGACATGACGGCGTACGTGCGCGCCGCACCGAACCGTCGCGGCGGCGTGCCACGATGGATGGGCGGAAGGCTTCCGCTATCGGGCGAACTCTCCGACGAGCTGCGCCGCACCCTCGCGGAAGGCGCGCCACGCAGTGCCGAGATGCGAACCCTCGCTCCGCTGCTCGAGATCCAGCGCAGGCGCTCTTCCATTCCTGCCGTTGACGAAACGCTGTGCGAGCGAACCCGAACGCGCGAAGGTGACTACCTATTCCTGTTCCCGTTCGCCGGGCGCCTTGCCCACGAAGGCCTCGCATCGGTGCTGGCCTACCGTCTCGCCCGCCTCCATCCTGGCGATTACGGTTACGCCGTGAACGACTATGGATTGACCATCACGGCCGCGCACATGCCGCCGCTCGACGCCGATGCGATGCGGCAACTGCTGCATCCGGCACGACTGCGTACGGACATCCGCGCCAGCATCAACCTCACCGAACTGGCGAGGCGGCAGTTCCGCGAAATCGCGCGCGTCGCCGGGCTGGTATTCAACGGCTATCCCGCCGCCGGCAAGACGCTACGGCAACTGCAGGCATCGAGTGGTTTGCTGTTCGACGTACTGCGCCGTCACGACCCGACGCATCCCCTGCTCTGGCAAGCGGAGCGCGAGGTACTCGACCAACAACTGGATTACACGCGGCTGCGCACCTGCCTGCTTCGCATCGCGCGCTCACGTCTGCTCTGGCGCGAGCCGAAGCGGCTCAGCCCGCTGGCCTTTCCACTCTGGGTCGAACGCCTGCGTGGCGGCATCGCTGCCGACGACTGGAAAAGTCGCGTCGAGCGCATGCTCGCCACCCTGGAGAAGGATGCGGATTCATGATGACGCGTGAGATCATCATTGCCGGCGAGCGCCTCACCCTGCACGCCCAGCGCGCGGTGTACTGGGCCGCGCAGCGCATGTTGCTCGTCTCCGACGTGCATTTCGGCAAGGGCGCCGTGTTCCGTCGCGCAGGCATCGCCGTACCTAGTGGAGATACCGACGATGACCTTGCGCGACTTGACCTGTTGATTCTCGAGTTCGCGCCGGAGCGCCTGGTCGTGCTGGGCGATCTCGTCCACGGTGCCGCGACGGAGCGCAGCGTCTGGGTCGAACGGGTGCGCGCGTGGCGTCGATCCCACGGGGATATCGACGTGTTGCTGGTCGCCGGCAACCACGACCGGCACTTCGACGTCCGCGCGCTCGGCATCGACGTGGTGCCGGACCGGCTCGACGTCGCACCGTTCGTGTTGTCACACCACCCGCATGCCCAGGCTGCCGGTTACACGCTGGCCGGCCACATCCACCCCGGCGTCGTCATTCGCGACGGTTGGCGCAGGCATCGCCTGCCCGCCTTCGTCTTCGACCGCGATGTAGGCATGTTGCCAGCGTTCGGCACACTGACCGGGCTCCACGAGGTCGAATCCTTGCCCGGCCGCGAGATCATCGCCGTCACGCCGGCGGGTCTCATCCCCGCCCGCTAGACCGGGCTCCATGTAGGAGCCGATTCATCGGCGAAAACAGCCTGCCTCAGTCCATCAAGGCTTGGGCGGCCGGGTCGAAGCACTCAACAACTCGACAGTCGCCACACTGCGAACCCAACGCGCCGGCCTCTGATCCCCCGGCACGACAAGTCGCACCGGCCCATCCTTATCCTCCAGGGGCTTGCCCTCATGCCGATCGACGAGGACAACCTTCGCCGCGCCCATGTCGGCATCCAGCTCACCCAGGCCAAACACCACCTGGTAGCCGTCCGTGGCGGTCACCCGCACATAGTTCGCCAACGCGTCCCCTCGCAGTGCCTTACCCAGCGGCGCGCCTTCGGCACGCAACACCTCGACCAGCGCCACGCCTTCCCAGGCGGTGGGCGCATCGCCATGGGCACCCGCCCGCACTGTCATCCGGGGCATCGCGGCAAGCGCCTTCTCGTCCAGGATGACCGGGGATTTGCCTGGCGCCAGATAGCGAACGGACTCGGCGGCCGACACCTGGGCCGCGAGGCCAAGCAGGGTCATCAGGGTGAGATGACAAACCAGACGATTCACGTAGTGCCCCATGGAGTTTGCAAAGACTATACCGCCGTGGCATCAGCTCAGTGCCGCCACCAGTGCACGAACGGTCTCTTCATCGGTACGGATCTCGCCGCCACCCATGCCGAGGTCGTCGGAGGGCGTACGACGCATCCCTGACGGCAGGCGACGCTTGGCGGAAGCATGGAACTCGCGGGCGCGAGTCACATTGCGCAATGCGGCAACGTTATCGGGCTCGATCCCGGCGCCGGGCATGACCACGATGCGGCCCCCCGCCTGCGCCACGAGGCGCGCAATGGACGAAGCGCCGGCTACGGCACTGTGCATGCCGCCGGACGTAAGCACGCGTTCGAAGCCCAGCTCGATCACCGTCTCCAGCGCCATGCTGCGATCGGCTACAAGATCGAATGCGCGATGAAACGTCACGCCCATCGAACCGGCGGCCTGGAGGAACAGGTGACAGGCCTCGGCATCCACTTCGCCCTCGGCGGTGAGTGCTCCCACAACGACGCCATCGCAGCCGAGATCGGCACAGTGTGCGATGTCATCGAGCATCGCCTCGATCTCGGCGTTCTCGTACAGAAAGTTTCCCGAGCGCGGTCGAACCAGCACATAGAGCGGGATATGCAGCCCCTCGCGCGCCAGCGCAATCGTGCCGTGCGACGGCGTCACGCCGCCTTCGTCCAGGCTCGCGCAGAGTTCCACGCGGCCGGCTCCGCCCGCCTGCGCGGCGAAGGCGGAAGCAATCGAATTCGCGGCGATTTCGAGCAGCGCCATGGTCAATACGTGCTCTTGCCGGGAATCAGGGTGTCCTGCTTTTTCGCATCGCACACCGCATACGAGAACCCCGACTGGATCGCCCACGCGCCGACGTTGCCCTTCTTGTCCATGGCAAGGAAGCCGACCTGAAGATCCTTCGCGTCCGGCTTGCGCCGCAGGATGCGTTCGACCGCTTCGCGGCAGGCGTCTTCGGGCGATCGCCCCTGTCGCATGAGCTCGACGACGAGGAAGCTGCCTACGTTGCGAATGACTTCTTCGCCCACGCCAGTAGAGGTTGCCCCACCGATCTCGTTGTCCACGTAGAGGCCAGCCCCGATGATCGGGCTGTCGCCGACGCGGCCGTGGATCTTCCAGGCCATGCCGCTCGTGGTGCAGGCGCCCGAGAGGTTACCCTTCGCGTCGATTGCCAGCATGCCGATGGTGTCGTGATTGCTCGCATCGCCCGGCGTTCCACCCGGGCCAGCGTTATAGGTGCGGACTTCGCTGTTGGCCGACGGCCTGTACCTGGCCGTTTTCAGCCATTCGTGCCAGGCCTTATCCGATTCCGGGGTCAGGAGTTCCTCGCGCGGGAAGCCCTGCTCGATCGCGAACTGGGTAGCGCCATCGCCGACAAGCAACACGTGCGGCGTGCGCTCCATGACCCGACGCGCCACGGAAATCGGGTGGGCGATGTGCTCCATCGCGGCGACTGCTCCGCAATTACCGTGCTCGTCCATGATGCTGGCATCGAGGGTGACCTTGCCGTCGCGGTCCGGATAGCCGGCACGACCCACGCTGTGGTTGCGCAGATCCGCCTCCGGAACGCGGGCGCCCTGTTCCACCGCGTCCAGTGCGCGACCACCGCCCGCAAGCACTTTCCAGGCCGCCTGGTTCGCGGCAACGCCGAAGTCCCAAGTGGAGCACACGCGCGGGACCATCCCGCCCGGGACCGTCGGCGGCTCGCCCTTGGCAAACCCCTTAGCGGTCAGCGCCAGGCCCGAGGCGATCGTCGCCCCCTGCAGGAATCGTCGGCGATCCATGGATATCCTTGTTCGACGGCGCACCGTTTGCGCCCTTCCCGATGGTCGCATGCGGTGCGTGCCATCTGCCACCGCGTCGTCCTTCCTGGACCGAGAGAGCCCTGCGGTAAACCGACCGGGACAACGTGCCTCCAAGGATCGTCAGCATGGCCAACACCGCGAGCACGAGAATGAGGATCGAGCCGCGGCGTGTCCGATGAGGGCGCCTCATGAACCTGGCCTCTTCCGTGACACGACGCGACTGAAACGTCGGCGATCACGCATCGTCAGGATGACCTCGAGGACAACGGCGGAATCGTCATGCCACTGCAAGAGCGGCCGACGAGACGTCAGTCCGTCGCGGGTGACAATGTCTGCAATCACGTCAATCGACGCCACGCCTTCGACATATGTGTCGCAGGCCTCATCACAACGACGCAGCTCGTCCGCCATCAGCCAGCCGACCTTACCTGCCAACAACATGGGCATGCTGTACTTGCGCGCGACGTCTTTTTGCGAACAATCCCGCGCCTCCGTGCACATACGCCACTCGCGGCCTGCCTCCAGATCGCTCACGATAGCGGCAAGCGCCAGCCAGGCCCTGTCCTCATATCGGCTCGCGACCAGATGCCGATGCCACGCGATGCCCGCCGCCGCGAGCGATGTTGTTGCCATCAGCGCCACAAGTGACGCGACGCACAGCCCGACCGTCAACTCGACCAGAGTGCTACCCCGCCTTCTCAAGGGTTGAAGGGCCATGCCAGCACCTCCCGGGTCCGCCAGGTGATGCGGACCACGCATTGGGTCGCCGTCTCACAGAATACGTTTCCGTCGGAGAGCGGCCCCATGTTCTCCTTCAGCGCTTGGCGGAACCGGCGCATGTCATCGGCCGCGAGCGCGACGGCATCGCAGGAACGGGCGCAGTCCGGAGCATCCGATGACACAGAGTAGGCACCGCTGGCGACGCCAGGCGCATTCGAGCGCATCCGCGCCGCCAGGCTGGCGGCAATCGCGTCGGCTGCAACCGACCGCGACACCCGCGCGTCGTCGGAGGTAGTGCGGGCGAACCACACTCCTGTCGCCGCGCTGCCGATAGAAAAGACCGACATGGCAACGAGGGATTCGACCAGGGATGAGCCGCGGCTGTGCATGTGTCCACGTTCGCTCCGCGACGCGTCTTGCGCTGCCCGGCCTTTCGACAGCCTTCGTGGGCGAAGAAACGGGCCAGGCGACCGGCCAGCCGTGACTGCCTGTAAGCCGCGCCCATATATACAGTTTACCTGTACAGTTTTTCTGTATTCATGCTATCGTCCGCCCATGGTCAAACCATCCAACCCATCAAACGCACTGTCCCTGACTTCCCTGGCCGCGGAACTGCGCATCTCCGGCGGCAAGTTGGTTCGGCGCTTACGGGAGCAATCCCACGCCGGCGACTTCACGTCCTCACAAAAGTCGGTGCTCCTGCGCCTGGATCGCGATGGACCGACAACCGTGTCCGCGCTGGCTCGGGCCGAAGGCATTCGTCCACAGTCCGTGCGTGTCACGGTCGCCGCGCTGGAAGCGATGAAAGCGATTGCCGGCAAACCCGATCCCGCGGACGGGCGGCAAACACTCGTCGACCTGACACCGGTGTTTCGCAAGACCCTCAAGGCAAGCCGCGCCGCCAAGGAAGACTGGCTCGTCCATGCCCTGCAAACGCAGCTTTCTCCGGCAGAGCAGCACGAGCTCGCCTCCGCGGTGAAGCTGCTACAGCGACTCACCGACTTCTGACCCCGTCGGGCGCACCTTCAGGAAATCAGCATGCAATCGCTCGATCTTGTGTCCTACTTTTTCGGCGGCGCCTTTTTCAGCAACGCCATCCCCCACGTCGTCAGTGGTGTGACCGGACGCGCCTTCCAGAGTCCGTTTGCGAAACCGCACGGCAAGGGCCTTTCGTCGTCGACCATCAACGTCCTGTGGGGTTTCTTCAACGTGGTCGTCGCGTATGTGCTCGTCCGCCGTGCTGGTGACTTCGACTGGAAACTCACCAGCCACGCCACGGCGTTCGGATCGGGCGTCCTGCTCATGGGACTGCTCTGCGCGCGACTCTTCGGACGCTTCCACGGCGGCGATAAGTCGACGCCTGCGTGACTACCGCGGCGACAGGCATGTTCCGCTCGCTGAAGAACCCGAACTACAGCATCTGGGCAGCCGACGCGCTGGTCTCGAAAAAAAACCCCGCATTCGCATGCGGGGTTTTCATGGCATCGCTGTCGCGGCGATTACGCCGCGATCTCGACGCCCGAAGCCTGCGCGCCCTTCGGGCCCGTGGTGACTTCGAATTTTACGCGCTGGCCTTCCTGCAGGCTGCGAAAGCCCTTGGAGTTGATCGCAGAAAAGTGGACGAACACGTCCTCCCCACCGTCCTCAGGCGCGATGAAACCGAAACCCTTGGCGTCGTTGAACCACTTGACCGTACCGAAACGCATGCGGAAACCTCTGGACATGGATTGGAAGCGCGCCCCTGCGTTGGCGAGGCGTTCCCCATGGATCCCCTGTGCCTGCCCCCGCGGCGCAGGCGAAGTATCGACATGTTTGCAGGCAAAGCGCAACTACGACGATTTCCCGGTCAATCGCCGACGATCAGGCCCCGGCGAGCATGCGCCCGAGGATGGGCGGCACGTTGGCCGTGGCCGCGGCGAGGTGGGCAAAGATTTCCTCGATGCTGATTTCCGCTTCATCGCCCGCGCCGGCGGCGTAATTGGCTACCAGGGCGAGGCAGGCGAATTCGAGGTCCAGCTCACGGGCCAGCACCGCTTCGGGCATGCCGGTCATGCCGACCAGGTCGCAACCGTCGCGCTTCATCCGGGCGATCTCGGCCCGGGTCTCCAGGCGCGGCCCCTGGGTGACGCCGTGGCAGCCGCCTTCGATGATTGGCAAGCCTTCCGCCCGGGCAGCCGCGAGGATGGCCTGGCGCAGGCTTTCGGTATACGGCTCGCTGAAGTCGATGTGGCGCACCTCCGCCCCCTCGACATCGTTGAAGCTGGTGTAACGGCCGTGCGTGTAGTCGATGATCTGATCCGGCACCACCAGGGCACGCGGCCCCATGTCGTCCCGGATGCCACCCACGGCGTTGACCGCCACCACCCGGCGTGCGCCCAGTGAATGCAGCGCCCATAGGTTGGCCCGGTAATTCACGCGGTGCGGCGGCACCGTGTGGCTTTCGCCATGGCGCGCCAGGAAGGCCAGGCGCTTGCCGCGAAAATCACCGGTGACGATGGCGCCCGAAGCCGGCCCGAACGGTGTCTCCACCGCGTGCCGCTCGGCGTTTTCCAGCCCTTCGAACTGATAGAGCCCGCTGCCGCCGATGACGGCCAGATCGATCGACATGGCCTCAATCCTTCAGCGCGTAGATGGCCGGCAGGTTACGGGCCTGCTCGTAGTAGTCCATGCCGTAACCGAACACGTACCGGTCCGGCAGGTCGACGCCATTGAAGTCGGCCTCGATGCCGTGGGCACGACGATCGTGAACCTTGGTGCAGAGCACGGCGAGAAGAACGCGCTTCGCGCCCATCGCCACGCAGGCATCGCGCACGGCTTTCAGCGTGTGGCCTTCGTCGAGGATGTCGTCGACGAGGACCACCGTGCGCCCGCGCAATGGCACTTCCGGACGGCGCAGCCAGTGAAGGTCGCTACCGCTGGTTTCGCCGCGATAACGGGTGGCGTGCGCGTAGTCGAACTCGAGATCGGTCCGGATGGCGAAGGCCAACTGACCAGCGAAGATCAGCGCGCCGTGCATCACGGTAAGGAATACCGGGGTTTCGCCATCGAGGGCGGCATCGATCTCGCGGCCCATGCGGGCGATTTCGGTGTCGAGCTGTTCGCGGGTGAACAGCACGTCGGAGTGCGCGAGCGCATAGTCGAGCGAAGCGGTGGCGGTCATGGGTGGGTTACGGCTCCAAAGCGGTCACGCGCGCGATGAAACGATCGCGCTGGGGATTGTCGACGAGTCCTTCCCAGGTCGAGCCGATCGCCCCGCGCAACGGGGTGATCCGCTCGGCGAGCGACGGTCGGCGGTCCTTGACCGCCGCGATCGCCTCGGGAACGATGTCGGGAAAACAGGCGAGTACGAGATCGCAGCCCGCATCGAGGTTGGCGCCAACACGCGCGGCGATGCCGCCCACGCTACCGGCCGCGGCCATGCTGATGTCGTCGCCGAACACGCAGCCACGGAAACCGAGTTCACCGCGGAGGATCTCTTCGATCCACACGTGCGAGTAACCCGCCGGCTGGTCGTCGACGGCGGTGTACTTCACGTGGGCGGCCATCACGGCTTCGGCGCGCGCTTCGATACCGGCCACGAAGGGCAGCAGGTCGGTGGTGAGGATCTCGTTCTTGCTGCGCGGATCCACGGCCACGGATTCGTGGGTGTCCTCCTTGACGGAGCCGTGGCCGGGGAAATGCTTGAGCACCGCGGCCATGCCGCCCAGGTGCATGCCGCGCACGTAAGCCTGCGTCAGCTCGGCGGCGATGGCCGGATCGGCGTGGAAGGCGCGGTCACCGATGGCGGCACTGCCGCGCTCCAGGTCGGCCACGGGAGCGAAGCTGAAATCGACGCCGATGGCGCGCATTTCGCTGGCCATGATCCACGCGTGCTCTTCGGCGCGCTGGATCGCCTCATAGGGAACGGTGTCGTAAAGCTTGCCGATGGAGGCCAGCGGCGGCAGTCGGGTAAAACCTTCGCGAAAGCGCTGCACCCGGCCGCCCTCCTGGTCGACGCAGACGAGGAAGTCCTCACCGGCGACCTCGCGGATCGCGTCGACCAGGGCAGTGACCTGCTCTCGCGAAGTGAAGTTGCGCGAGAAGAGGATGACGCCGGCGACGCCGTGCGCAGTGAGGCGCCCGTGCTCATGGGGAGCCAGTTCGGTGCCGGACAGACCAATGATCAGCATGCTGAGACCTCCTTCCCTTCCCGCTCGGCCGACGACCAGCGCGCATAGGGCCGGTCGATCAGGTTGACGTTGAAATAGCGCACATGCTCGCTCACCTCCAGACCGAGCCAGCCCGGCGTCGGGTACGGTGCGTCGACATGCGGCAGCTCCACTTCGGCGACGACGAGCCCTGCGTTCGCACCGAGGAATTCATCGATCTCGAAGTGTGTACCGTCGAGCATGACATGGTGACGAACTTTCTCCAGTACGCCGTCGGAGAGGTCGGACAACAGGCGTTCGGCGTCCGTCACGGGGATGGGATATTCGAACTCCTGGCGCGAAATGCCGACCGTGGCCGACTTGATATTCAGCCAGGCAAGCTCGCCCGAGATGCGCACGCGCACTGAACACTTCACCACGCCAGCCTGGATAGCCGCCGAGCCGGAGAGATAGCCCTGGGCGATACGCTCGCTGCGCACCACGATGGCGCGCCAGTCATCGCCGGCGAGCAGGAACTTGCGTTCGATCTCAATACCCATGGGTCTTCCGTCCGCTCAACCGCGCTCGAACAGCGCTATGGATTCCACGTGCGCGGTGTGCGGGAACATGTCCATCACCCCCGCCGACACCAGCTTGAAACCGTGCGTCTGGACGAGGATACCGGCGTCCCGAGCCAGCGAGCCCGGATGACAGGACACATAGACGACCCGGTTTGTCCCCTTGCGCGGAAGGTACTCCAGCACCTTGTCCGCTCCCGCACGCGGCGGGTCCAGCAGGATCTTGTCCCAGGCCTGGCCGGCCCAGGGCGCCGAACGCTGGTCCTCGAACAGGTTGGCCACGCGGAACGAGGCGTTGGCGAGGCCGTTGCGCGCCGCATTGGCGGCGGCGCGCTCAACCAGGCCGTGCTCGCCTTCCACGCCGACGACTTCGGCCGCATGACGGGCGATAGGCAGCGTGAAGTTGCCAAGCCCACAGAACAGATCAAGCACGCGGTCGGTCGGCCGCACGTCGAGCAACGCCATCGTCCGCGCCAGCATGCGCTGGTTCATCCCTGCATTGACCTGGACGAAATCCAGCGGCAGGAACTCCAGCTCCACATCGTCAGCGGGAACGGCGAAGGCCAGCCGTGGTGCCTCGGGCCAGATCGCATGCACGCTGCTCTGGTTGCCGGGCTGAAGGTATATGGCGAAACCGTGCTCGCGACCGAAGGCCACCAGGGATTCCTGGTCACGCCCTGACAACGGCGAGAGGTGGCGAAACACCAGGGCAACGGTATCGTCGCCCGCCGCGAACTCGATCTGCGGGATGTCGCGCGCCGCGTCCATGCCGCTGACCAGATGCGCCAGCAGTCCGACCTTCGGCCCCAGGGCGGGATGAATGACCTCGCAGTGCTCGATGTCGGCGACGAGACGGGAGTTGGACTCCTCGCGAAACCCGACCAGCACGCGTTCTTTTTTCTCTACATAGCGCACGGAGAACCGGCCCTTGCGCCGGTATGCCCATGGTTGGTCGGACAGAGGCGGCAACCAGGATGCCGGCGCGACCTTGCCGATGCGTTCGAAATTCTCGGCCAGGACGCGCTGCTTGGCGGCAATCTGCGCGGCGGGGTCCATGTGCTGCAACGAGCAGCCACTGCACTGGCCGAAGTGCCGGCACTTCGGCGCGACACGATCAGGCGAGGCTTCGATCACGCTGACGATTTCGGCGTCGTCGTAATTGCGATGCCGCTTGAGGTGCCGGAGCATCACGCGTTCGCCCAGCAGGGCGCCGGAAACGAAGGTGGCCTTGCTGTCGATGCGGGCGACACCCCGGCCGTCGTGGGTGAGGCCCGTAATGGTGGCTTCGAATTCAGTCATGCGCTCAAAAACGTAAAGCCCGGACGACGAAGGTCCGGGCTGGCTGGGAGGACGCGCCACGCGAATCGACGGCGAGCGTTCCTGGCGGAAAGACTACTTGCGCTTCCAGGCGCCGGAGGCGTCCTGATAATACCAGCCTGACGGCGAACGCTGGACCCAGCCCTCGGCGAACGTCTTGCGAATCTGCGCCTCCCACTCCGGGTGTCCGTTAGCCCGCGCGATTTCCCGGTATAGCGCGTCGCGATCACTGTTCTCCTGGCCCACGATGGCATTGGCCTGCGAGCGCTGATCCAGCGGCAAGGCATTGGCATCGCGGACAGCCACCTGGCCGTTGGCCGTGAAGCCCACGGCGCCGCTATCGAAGAGCGCCTTGAGCTGACCGCCGAAGCGTGACTTCATGCGAGCACGAATGGCATCGGTTTCCGGCGTGCGCACCTGGATGTCGGGCGCGTCCGCAGCCTGGGCAGCAGGAATGACGAGGTCGAGCAGCGACGCCGAAGGCTGTTTTCCGGGCGCCGGCTTTGTCGGCCCGGCCTCACCGGCGCCCTGCGCCGGACGCGCGACGCCGCTGTCATCGAGCACGTTGCCGATAAACTGGTCGGCCGCTTTCTGCGCCGCGGCCTCGGGGAAGTACACGTTGATGGTGACGCATCCGACCAAGGCGATGGCCACGGATGTAGTGATTCCAATCAGTGCCTTACGAATCATTGTTAACTCCCTTTCTAACGATCATCGTACCACCGGCCCGCTACCTTCCGTGGCCGCCTGCAAACGCCTGACCAGGGTCGGCCAGTCCACCTCCCGCTGGTGGCCTACCACCGTGAGGCGCGGCAAGCCGCTGCCTTCGACGATAGTGTAGCCATCCTTCGCATTGCCCAGCCCGCCCATCGAGCAGACGTCGCCCTTCAGGGCGCAGGTAAGGCCGATGCGCTTGTAGCCGAAGGTCTTGAAGATTTTCAGCACCGTGCCTTGCAGGCCGCCAGCGAGTCCGCCCCCGCCGACCGCGGTCAGGTTGTTGACCGCCTTCTGGCTGATCCGGCCACCGTCGTCAGCCACGAAGCTGGCTTTGAAGGACGCAGGCCTCCAGGCAATCAGGCGCATTTCGTCGAGCGCGCCGTTGAGGCGCCCGGTGATGCTGCCGAAATCGAACACAGATGTAAGCAGGGCAAGGTCGAGCTGGCGTAAAGCGATATTGCCGGTAAGAACCGGAGCGCTGCCAAAGGGTTGCGACACAGTCATTCGCGTGATGTCAACAAAACCGTCGAACACGTTGAGCGAAAGGCCGCCGCCCATCTCCATGCGGTCGTCGACGTAGCGCATCGACGGAACGGCGCCGCCGATGGTTCCCTTGAACTCGGGCCAGCCCAGAGCGCGACATAGGGCGGCCATGTCGATTTGGGTGAGCGCGAGCGAGGTCTGCAGACGTTCGCCGCTGGCCGCCGCCGGTTTCCAGGCGAGGCTTTGCACGCGGAACTGGCCATCGAGCACGGGAATGGCGAGAGGTTTCTCCAGCGCCAGCGAGCCACCGCGGCTGCGCCAGCTTCCTTCCGCTGCGCCATTGGGAATCCTGTAGACCTGAAGGGCACGCCAGCCGAGCCTGGTCGACGGCCGATCGCCGGTGGCGCTCCAGTCCACGGCCCCGTGCAGCCCTGTCACGCCGAGGCGACCCTGGGCGAGCGATACGTCGAGTCCGCCAGTCTGCAAGGCGAAGGCCGTCGGCCCGCTCGCATCAAGGCCAACGCGCCCGCTGACTTCGCCCGATCCGACAAGCCCGTCGATACCCAGGCTGCGCAGCCAGCCCTTGCCATAGCGGTCGTAGGCGGCAGGGAGACGAGCGCTGAAGCGGTCCAGCTGGAGCTTCGCAAGGTCGCCGTTCGCATTGAAGGCTAGTTCGCCTTCCAGCTGCAACGCATCCGGGTCGGTGAGGCGCAGGCGCGGTATCGACAGGACGCCCTTCTCCGAGCGCGCGCCCAGCGACAGCTGCACCGCGTGCGCAGGCAAGGCGGCGTACAGCGGGCCAAGCAACAGTTCGCCGCCCCGCAGGCTGGCATCGAGGTCGATCGAGGTGTTGCCGGCGTGACTGTCGAAGCTCAGCCGACCGCTTCCGGATAGCTTCTGGCCAGCGAGCTTGCCACCTGGGCTATCGAAACCTGCGCCATCCAGGGCGAACTGGCCGCCGGCCTGCACGCCGTTGTCGAGCAGGTCCAGGGCGAGATCGGCATCGACGCGACCCGTCGTCGTGCGCCCCGACCACACCGTCGACAGCAGGCCGTTCAGCCATCCGGCCGGCAAGCCCTTGAGGGTGATCTGAGCATGGGTGGTCTGGTCGATCGGCAAGGCGACCCTGGCGCTCGCCTTGTCCTGGGTCACGGACACTTCGAGCGTATTGGCCGATTCATCGGCGACCATGTGCAGGCGCGCATTGGAGAGCGCGCTGCCAGGCGCACCCTTCAAGCGGAGGGCGCCGTCAAAGACCCAGCGCCCGAGTTCGTCGCGATCCAGCGCTCCGTCGAGGGCAACGCCCAGCTTTCGCCAGCCCATGGCAGGTATGTCGGCCCGCTCGGCCGACAGGGCGAGCTTCAATCCTTGTCCGTCAGGCGCTGAATTTATGTCGGCCTGCATGCCGGTCATATCCACGCCGGGCAAGGTAAGGCTATCGGCGCCAACGGACACGTCCGCACGAGCGCCTCCGGCCCCTGCGAACAAGGCGCAGGCGACGAGGACGAGGACGAATGTGCGGGTTGATACGGCGAGCATGCTCGGCCATTCTGCCAAACTCAGATGAACGACACGGAACGTTGCATGCCGGACCGCCTGTTTTCCCAGCTATTGGTCGCCGACGACGACCCCTCCACGCGCGAGTTTCTGCGCGGCGCCCTTGCCGCGATGGGCTTCGTCGTCACGCTGGCCGAGGATGGCGCGCAAGCGCTCAGCCTGGCGCGCGCGCAGCGCTTCGACGCCCTGTTGCTGGATTGCCGCATGCCGTCGGGCGGAGCGATCGACGTCCTTGCAGCGTTGCGTGGCGATCCCGCCGCCGAGTCGCGCGACGCCGTGGCCATGGCCACCAGTGCCGAGGTACCCGCCGCGCTGAGGCAAACCCTCGCCGATGCCGGTTTCGCCTGCGTCATCGAGAAGCCGTGCCAGATCGCTTCGCTGGCCTATGCACTGGGTGCCGCCCCCGACGCCGAAAGCGACGCCCCACTACTCGATGACCAAGAGGCCCTGAAAGCGACCGGCGATGCGTCCGTCCTGCAGGCCCTACGAAGCCTGTTTCGCGACGACCTCACCGAACTCATCCGGGAGCTGGACTCCCTGACGAACGCCCCCATGACCCTCGTCGAACGCATGCACCGGCTTCGCTCTGCGTGCGGGTTCTGCGGCGCGACACGATTGGCCACGCAGGCGAAAGCCTTGCAAAACCACTTGATGGAAGAACGATGGGCATCACCGGCCGCCCTGCACCGCTTTCGCTCGGAGCTGGAACTGACACTCGCCGCCTTAGCGTAAGACCCGCCAGGCCTTGAGCTCGCCACCGCCAAGGTGGAAGGTGATCACCTGGCGCATCATGCGGCGAAGCGAGGAGAGCCCAGCGGTATCCGGGGATGTATCCGCCGCCAGGGCCAGGAGGTCGGCGCCGCGAATAGCGCGCTGGTCGCCCATGCGACCTGGCATCACACCGGATCCGGGATCGTAGAAATAGACCAGAGCGGGATCCAGCGGCGAGCCGTCGATCGCATCGACGTCGAGCTGAAGCCCATAGCCCAAGGCATCGAGCATGTCGCGCTCGAATCGCCGCAATGTCCAGGCCAGGGGCTCGCCCGCTGCCATGCGCCGCAGTGTGGCGTCGTAGAACGCGAACAGTTCGGGGTTGGCATCCTGCCGGCCGGTGAGCCTGACAACCAGTTCATTGAGGTAGAGCCCGGCGAGGCCGGCGTCGCCGGTCAACCGCAGCACGGCACCCGATGGCTCGGCGCTGCGCAAGGTGGCCAGCTCGCCCTTCATCACGAGGTCGAGGTCGACCCGCTGGAACGGCTCAAGCTGCGCGCGCTGCGTGCGCGCTCCCTCCCGCCGGACGCCACGGGCGACCACGCCGATGCGGCCATGATCGCGGGTGAGGCATTCGGCCAGCATCGACGTTTCCCGGTACGGCCGGGCATGCAGGATGAAGGCGGGCTGTTGTTCGACGCGCATCTCGGCTCGCGCCTGGAGGCTTATTCGTAACCGAAGCGCTTGAGCAGGTTTTCATCGTCGGCCCAGCCTTCGCGGACCTTGACCCAGAGCTTGAGGAACACCTTGCGCTCGAACATGCTTTCCATCGCCTTGCGAGCCGATGTACCGATGGCCTTGAGCTGGGCACCGCCTTCACCGATCACGATGGCCTTCTGGCCGTCGCGCTCGACCCAGATCACCGCATGCACTTCGGCGATGCCGTCGGGACGATCCTGGAATGCCTCGATCTCCACCGTGGTGGCGTACGGGAGTTCCTGGTTCAGGCGCAGCATGAGCTGCTCGCGAACCATTTCCGAGGCGAGGAACCGTTCACTGCGATCGGTGATTTCGTCTTCGGCGTAGACCGCTGGCTGCTCCGGGAGGCGCTTGAGGATGCCTTTTTCCAGGCCGTCCAGACCCTTGGACTTCAGCGCGCTGACGTAATAGACATCGTCGAACGGATGCTTCTGCATCAGGTCGGCGACGAACGGCAGCATGATGGTCTTGTCCTTCTGCAGGTCCACCTTGTTGATGGCCAGCAGCTTCGGCACGTCCGGCTGTTCGGCAAGCGCGGCGTACATGGCAGCATCTTCGTCGGTCCAGCGACCGGCTTCGATCACCTGCACAGCCAGGTTCACTTCGGAAATGGCCGCGCGGGCCGCCCGATTGAGGCTGCGGTTCATCGCACGCTTGCCGCCCCGGTGCAGGCCCGGCGTATCGACGTAGAGAATCTGGCCTGACGGCTTGGTGGAAATGCCGAGAATACGGTGCCGGGTGGTCTGCGGCCGATGGCTGACGATGCTCAGGCGCACACCGATCATGGCGTTGAGCAGGGTGGACTTGCCCACGTTGGGGCGACCGAGCAGGGCCACGTAGCCGCAGCGAAAGTCGTCGTCGACGATGGCGTCGTTCTCTTCGGGGATATCGATGTCGTTCATGATTTCTTTTCCAGCAAGCGGCGCAACACCGTTTCGGCAGCGTCCTGTTCGGCGGCGCGCCGGCTACCCCCGCGTCCTTCGACGCGAATCGGCTCCGGTTCGTCGATCGTACAGCTGACGTCGAAGATCTTGGCGTGATCTTCGCCGTAGCTGTCGGTTAATTCATAAATGGGAAGGGGAAGCCCCCTACCCTGCAGCCATTCCTGCAGCCGCGTCTTGGCATCCTTGCTGGATCGCTTGATCTCCGCCACGCGTGGCGTGAACAACCGGCGGACCACCTGGCGGCAGGCGTCATAGCCATCGTCGAAGTAGACCGCGGCGACCAGGGCCTCGAAGGCGTCGGCCAGAATGGAGTCGCGGCGGAAACCACCGCTCTTGAGCTCGCCAGGACCCAGTTTGAGGTCGTCACCGAGCTCGAGTTCGCGCCCGATGACGGCCAGGGCCTGGCCATTGACCAGTTGCGCGCGCAGGCGGGAAAGCTCGCCTTCGCTCGCATTGGGGTGCGCCTCAAACAGCAGTTCGGCGACAAGGGCGCCGAGCAAAGCGTCGCCCAGGAATTCCATCCGCTCGTTATTTGGCTTCCCGGCACTACGGTGAGTCAGGGCCAGGGTCGCGAGACCGGGATCACGAAAGCGGTAAGGAAATTCCACGAAACCTCATTGCCCGACGGCACTTTTGAGCGGCACCGACTTCTCGAAATGGAGCAGGAAGGCGATGTTGTAGATGAACGGGATTACTTTGTCGTAGGAAACGCGCAGAACGCTCGCATTACCCGTGCGCTGGATGGTGACGTCCTTCGGCTTGATCGTCGAATCATCCACGTACTGGAAGCTCATCTTGAACGCGAGCTGGCGCCGGGCCTGCTCGATATCCTCGTTACCGCCCTCGGTCGACATCTGGTTGAGCGCTTTGACCACGCCCATGTACTCGATGTAGGACGGCACCAGCTTCATTGCCATGAAGGCGAAGAAGCCAACAATGGCCAGCATGATGACGAACCCGATTAGGGTAATACCCGACTGCCTGGATTTCATGTTCCGGTCTCCGCCGCGCGAAGCGGCTCCCCTGTTCAAGACTGTGAATGCCGACGGGGCGCGCAAGGCGCCCCGCAGCGGAGATTACCTTGTCCGGGGCGCGCCGCAACGCCTTGCAGCGTGACGGGCGCCACCGTTCCGTCAGTGAATGACTTTGCCCATCCTGGAAAAGTCGAGCCAGCCGTTCCCGGGACCGCGCCAGGCGAGCCAGACGAAGAAGGCTTTGCCGACCAGGTTCGCCTCGGGCATGCAGCCCCACCAGCGGCTGTCCGTGCTGTTCATCCGGTTATCGCCCATGACGATGTAGCAGCCCTGGGGCACTTCCGACGGCACCGCCGCATTGGGGATGTCCTGCGGCATGTTGTAGGCAGGGGTCAACGCGATTGTATGGTTGATACTGCCCAGGTGTTCGGTGTAGAGCTTCGAGCCGTAGGTCATCAGCAGGCGATCTTCCGTCCGCGTCATGCTGCCCTTGAACGGACCGATTTCTTCGGCACCCACATGCTCGCCATTGATATAGAGCTCGCTACCGCGGGTCTCGATGCGATCGCCTGGCAGGCCGATTACGCGCTTGATCCAGTTTTCGCTCGGCACAGCGGCGTGGGGATCCTGGCAGGTGATGTCGCCGCTGCGCACGGTCTTACCGCTTTCGTCCTGGCAGACATAGCCCGGGAAGCGAAACACGATCACGTCGCCACGGCGGGGTTCGCCGTTCTCGATCAGCTTGTTGTTGAAGGCCGGCATGCGCAGGCCATAAGCGAATTTGTTGACCAGGATGAAGTCGCCCACGTCCAGCGTCGGCATCATCGAGCCGGACGGGATACGGAACGGCTCGGCCACGAACGACCGCAGGAGCAGCACCACCAGGATCACCGGGAACAGCGAGCGGGCCCAGTCGACCGGCCACGGCTCGGGCTGCTCGGATCCCGAGGCTTCCGCGCGGGCGCGACGCGCCTTGAACAGGAAAAGGCGATCGAACAGCCAGACCACACCGAACAGGACGGTCAGCCCGAGAAGAATCGCCGAAAAATCAAATGCCGCCATACCATCTCCATCAGTCGTGTCGAAGGGCCTTACGGCCCGGTCCGGCGCATCCCGCGCCGGCTTTCCATATCCCGCTTACTTGTTGTCCTGCCTCAGCACGGCAAGGAACGCTTCCTGGGGAATCTCCACGCTGCCGACCTGCTTCATGCGCTTCTTGCCTTCCTTCTGCTTCTCCAGGAGCTTCTTCTTTCGCGAAACGTCGCCGCCATAGCACTTGGCCAGGACATTCTTGCGCAGCGCCTTGACCGTCGAGCGAGCGATCACGGCCGCACCGACGGCGGCCTGGATGGCCACATCGAACTGCTGGCGAGGAATCAGATCCTTCATGCGATCGACAAGTTCCCGGCCGCGGCGGTCCGCGTGCGAACGATGCACGATCAGGCTCAGCGCGTCCACGCGATCGCCGTTGATCAGGATATCGACGCGAACGAACGGGCCCGGATCGAACCGCTCGAGGTGGTAATCCATCGAGGCGTAGCCGCGGGACACCGACTTCAGGCGATCGAAGAAGTCGAGCACCACTTCAGCCAGAGGCAGCTCATAGGTCACCTGCACCTGGGTGGCCAGGTACTGGATGGAACGCTGCACGCCGCGCTTCTCTTCGCACAGCTTGATCACGTTGCCGACGTAGTCGCCCGGGGTGAGGATGGTAGCGACGATGATCGGCTCGCGAATTTCCACGATTTGCTGCGGCGGCGGAAGCTTGGCCGGGTTGTCCATCTGCAGCACGGTGCCGTCGGTCTTGGCCACCTCGTACACCACGGTTGGCGCCGTGGTGATGAGGTTGAGATCGTATTCGCGCTCGAGGCGCTCCTGCACGATCTCCATGTGCAGCATGCCGAGGAAGCCGCAGCGGAAGCCGAAGCCCATCGCCTCGGAGCTCTCCGGCTCGAAGAACATCGCCGCGTCATTGAGGCGAAGCTTGTCCAGCGCCTCGCGCAGCGCCGGGTAGTCGTCGGCAGAGACGGGGAACAGGCCGGCAAACACGCGCGGCTGCATGACCTGGAAGCCCGCCAGCGGCTCGGCGGCCGGCTTGCCCGAATGAGTCAGTGTGTCGCCCACCGGGGCGCCGTGGACGTCCTTGATGGACGCGTTGATCCAGCCCACCTCGCCTGCGCCAAGGTGATCGAGCTTCTTGCGCTTGGGGGTGAACACGCCGACGTCGTCGACCAGATGGGTACGGCCCGTCGACATGACCAGGATCTTGTCGCCCGGGCGGATCTCGCCCTGCATCACGCGGACCAGCGACACCACGCCAAGGTAGTTGTCGAACCAGGAGTCGATGATCAGTGCCTGGAGGCGGTCGGTGTTGCCCGCCTTCGGCGCCGGGATGCGATGGATGATCGCCTCGAGCACCTCGATCACGTTCTGGCCGGTCTTGGCGCTGACCGGGATCGCGTCGGTGGCGTCCAGCCCGATCACGGCTTCGATCTCGGCCTTGGCCTTTTCGACATCCGCGGTGGGCAGGTCGATCTTGTTGATGACCGGAATGACTTCCAGACCCTGCTCGATCGCCGTGTAGCAGTTGGCCACCGATTGCGCCTCGACACCCTGTGCAGCGTCGACCACCAGCAGTGCGCCTTCGCAGGCGGACAACGAGCGGCTCACTTCATAGGAGAAGTCGACGTGCCCGGGGGTATCGATGAAATTGAGCTGGTACGTTTTGCCATCGCGCGCCGTATACGGCAGCGAGACCGACTGCGCCTTGATGGTGATGCCGCGCTCGCGCTCGATCGGGTTGTTGTCGAGGACCTGCGCTTCCATTTCGCGCTCGGTCAACCCCCCGCACAACTGGATGATACGGTCGGCCAGGGTCGACTTGCCGTGGTCGATGTGGGCAATGATGGAGAAGTTGCGGATGAGTTCCATGGAGCGCCGTGGTCACGTTCACCATCGCTCGCGGCGCGAACGACGCGCGCCAGCCCTCAGGGCCAGCGCGAATCAAGCATTATCGCATGGAAGTGCTTCAGCGATCGCTGGGGACGGTCAGGCCGACGAATCGCGTCGAGTCGTCCCGACGGACCAGGAGCATGGCGGTATCCCCGGCTTTGATCCCCTTGGCCGCATCGCGGAAGGCCGTGGCGCTGCCGACGCGCTTCTGGTTGACCATGAGGATGACGTCACCGGCCTGGAGTCCCGTATTGGACGCAGCGGCCCCGGACACCCGGCTCACCACGACGCCCTCGCCCGGCTTCAGGCCCAGCTCGGACCGTGTCGACGCGTCGATGTCCTGCACAGCGAGGCCTAGCGCGGCCTCCGATCCACCACCGGCCCCATCACTACCTGTCGCCGCGGAAGCGAGGGCTGCTTTGTCGCGCGGCAGTTCGCCAACCTTGACCTCGACCGTCTGCTTCTTGTGGTCGCGGAGGAATTCGACCTTCGCCATCGAACCTGGCCGGGTGATGCCCACCAGGGGCGGCAGGTCCGGCGCCTGGGTGATCGGCGTGCCATTGAATGAAAGGATGACGTCGCCCTGCTTCAGGCCTGCCTTGTCGGCGCCGCTCCCCGGCGTGACCTGGGCGACGAGGGCGCCATTGGAGTCGGCCAGCGCCAGGTTTTTCACGAAGGGGTCCACGGGCTGCACCGTGACACCGAGCATGCCGCGCGAGACATACCCCTTCTCCTTGATCTGACTGACGACGTTCATCGCCACGTCGATGGGAATGGAGAAGGAAAGTCCCTGATAGCCGCCGGACGTGGAGTAGATCTGCGAATTCACGCCGATCACCTGACCCTGCAGGTTGAACAATGGCCCACCGGAATTACCGCGATTGATCGGCACGTCGGTCTGGATGAACGAGGTATAGGGCTGGTCGCTGCTACCCAGGTTGCGGCCCACCGCGCTGACGATGCCGTGGGTCACCGTTGCGTCGAGGCCGAACGGCGAGCCGATGGCCAGGGCCCACTGGCCGCGCTTCACGCTGCGCGAGTCGCCGATGCTCACGGCGGGCAAGGAGCCGGCATCGATCTTCAGCAGTGCGATGTCGTACTGGGGATCCTTGCCAACGACCCTGGCGGTGAAGCTGCGACGATCCTGCAGGCGCACCTTGACCTCGTCGGCATCATCGACGACATGGTCGT
>Ga0247742_10000503_pt1 | contig 31333 bp, 28 predicted proteins | sample UWRJL208509C2_FD_180944 | JGI IMG/M metagenome (GOLD analysis project Ga0247742, IMG submission 180944) | Plant litter microbial communities from Arlington Agricultural Research Station in Wisconsin, United States - UWRJ-L208-509C-2 | ecosystem: Environmental > Terrestrial > Plant litter >...
CGATACAACCGAATCAGGCTCCACAGCTACAACAACTACCTGTCGCCAATAGCCATGGAGCAGCAGGCGGCTTGATCACCGTAATCGGTGTCCGGAAAAACTTGACCAGAACAAGCCCGCTCCCACAATGTCCCCAGCGCACACATAACCGGTGTACGACAACAATTTCATGTGGGAGCGAGCCTGCTCGCGAAGACGTCGGCACAGCTAACATCACAGTCGACTGACCCACCGCTATCGCGAGCAGGCTCGCTCCCACAAGGATCTTCAGCGCACACATAACCGGTGTACGACAACAATACCTGTGGGAGCGGGCTTGCCCGCGATGGGGCCAGTCGGCGATCCACAAGGCTGGGTGCCTTGCAGATCGCCCGGAGGTTACTCGGCGATCTTACCGAAGTTGCGGTAGAAGCTGTCGTCGTCGCGGCTGTCGGTCATGGAGTGCAGCTGGAAGCTGCGATTCAGGCGTGCGCCACCGTCTCGGGTCAGTGGCGACCAGACGAGGTTGGCGCGGCGCATGGTCGACATACTCATCAGTTCGTCGAACGGGATCGACAGGTACAGGCCTTTGTCGAAGCTACCTTCGCCGTATTCCGCGCCGCTGGCGGTGGTGATGGTGGCCCAGGCGCCGATGCGCACGCCGTTGGAGAACTCCCGCGACACGTCGACTGTGGTGCCCCAATCCCCGGCCAGGTAACGCCCGACGCTGACCGCCGCGAGGGTGTCGTACGGCAAGTCGGTGTAGCCGGTGATGTGCCCGGTGACGACCGAGTAATCCCGCAGGCCGAAGCCCTGGTCGAACTCGCGCTGACGCACGTAATTCAGGTCCGCGCCCAGCGACCAGCGTTCGCCGGTCGGGCGAAACAGAATCTCGCCGCCAACCCCGGCAAACATCGACTCCAGGTAACCGCCGTAGACCATGCCATACAGGTCCTTGTCCAACTGCTCGGCGTGGCTGACCTGGAACAACGGCATGGTCACTTCCGACTCGGTCAGGTATTTACGCAAGTCGGTACGAACCCGCGGCAAGCCGCTGGGTGCGTCGTAGACGAAGTTGTCGAAGTTGTTCAGCAGGTTGGCACTGAGCAGACCGTTCCACCAAGTGTTGCGGTTGAAGCGGTATTCGGCGTCCATGTCGGCACTGAACTGATAGAAGAATCCATCAGGACCGCCGACGTTCTGCTTGAAGCCCAAGCCAGCGCCGTAACTCAGCGGGCTGCGGGCTTCGGTGTAGAGAGTCTTTTCGTTGTGCGGCATCGCCGGGTTGATTTCCGTGGTGCGGTGCAGCGACTCCACAGGTTCCTCGTTGTTGATCACCTCGCGGAAGGTCTGCCGTGGCACGCTGGTTTCTTCCAGCGGCAGGTCGTAGCGCTTGTTGACCAGGGTGAACCAGTCGATGTCGGCGTTGACGCTGTTGTCGAGAATCCGGCTCGCGCGGCCCACCGCTTTCGACGAATGGAAATAACGGCCCTGCTCGCCATACACGATCAACTCGGGCCCGCGCTGGGTAATGCGCTCGACCTTGTAGCCGGCATTCTGATTCAGGCGCTTGGACACGTCGGCCCAGTTGACCTGGTCCATCGGCGTTTCGGGCGCCTTGGTCGGCAGCGGTTCGGCCGGTGGATCGAAGGTCTTGGCCGGCGCCTTGCGGCTGACGAAGTTGGTGTGGAACGTCAGGCCAAACATCGCCGTGTTGCCGCGCTCCCACGCCGCGCTGACGTCCAGCGAATCGGTGACTTTGAACACGGCGCCGAGGTTGATCGGCGAGTCCTGCTGGATCACGTTGTCCTTCGGCTCGCTTTTATAGTCGTTGCCTTCGTATTCGAGCTTCAGGCTGAGCCGATCCCAGGGCGTCTGGTAGGTCACGCCGCCGAAAAACGAAGGGCTGCCGCGAAAGTACGAGCCGGCGTTGACGTCACCGGTACCTTCCAGGGCCGGGCGACTGTTGAACCGATCATCCAGGTAGCCGGCGGGGTTCTCGAAATCGCCGCGATTGCCCAGGTAACCCCAGGCAATGCCGGCGGTGAAATCGAAATCGTCGTAGCGCTTGCTGGCGACAAAATATTCACTGGCGAACAAACCCGTACCACCGATATCTCGGAAGCCCAGCGCCACGTCGGGCGCCCAATGGGTTTCCTGCCACAGCCGGACTTTGGCGTCGACCGCCTTATCCTTATAGCTCTGGTTGCCGCTTAACGATTCCGGGCCGTAGGGACGGTTGGTGATCGCGGTGTAGCGGAACGCGCCTTCGAGCCAGTCGAAGGGCTGCACGGCGACGCTGTAGCGGCTGTAGGGTTCGGTGCGGTTGGCGTTGACGCTCAACTCGCCGGCCGGGGACATCCGGGCGGTCGGCGTTTGCCACAGGCCGACGCCGCCAAAATCGTTCTGGGTCAAACGCGGCTCGGCATGAGCCAAACCGCAGGGCAACAACAACGCGGCTGCAAAACGTAACTTCAATGAACCACCTCAGCCAGTTGCGTGGCAAGAAATTCGGCCAACTGCTGATTCAGTTCAGGTATAGGCGGATTTAGATCGTCGTTTTTCAGCGGGACCAGGATCTTGCTGCCGGCCGCAGGCACGTGCCCGCTCTCGCGATTCCAGGGGGCGATGCCCACCTGGCGCGTCGAACCATCGGGCTGAATCAGCCACAGGTAATCGGCTTCGGCATCGTCCAGCAGCGTGCAACCTTGCAGATAATCCCGGGCCTCTTGCCGCAGGATGTGGGGCAAGTGGCAAGGTTCGGCGACAGCGCCGAGCACTTCCACTTCGTCAACACGCGGCGGGTAGATCAGGCGATCGCCATCCTCCACGCGCACGTTGCGGGCGAAGCCGACTTCGATGGCCACCGGGTCGAGTACCGCGACCTGGCGCCCGGTCACCGGCATCGCGCTGACTTCTTCGAACGTGCGCAAGGCCAGGCTGGCGCGGCTCGGCCGGTCGAACAGCAGGGCTGTGCGTTGCAGCACTTGCAGGTCGAACAGCACACCGATTTTCAAGCGGTTCTGTTCTTCGACCAATGCGCGGCGCAGCAGAAAAGCCCCCAGCCAATAACTTTCGGCATTGGGCACTGCCACGCTGATCACGTCCGACAAGCGACCACCACCGGCCGGCAGTTCGACCGGTCCCGGGACTTGTACGTCGCCGGTGACGGTCACCGCCCCGTGGCTCAAGCCGCTGACCAACAGCAGGCACGCCGACCACTTCGTCAGCCGCTTCAAGGTTCGAGCCTGCGGCGTGGGGTCAGCTGCTGGATCTTGACCCGCAGTTGCGAGGTCAGTTGTTGTTCGCTCTGCAAGATATAGCCGTCGACCGGATCGACCCAGTAGTGATTGGTCGCGCGCAGGCCGATGGCCGGGGCGTCGATCTGTTCATCGACACGCAGCACGGCGTATTCCTTGTTGAGAATGGCCAGGGTCTCCATGGACTTTCGCGAGAAGCGACTGTTCAAGGTCACACCGGTTTCATGGCCCTGGTAGAGATCGATGTAGCGCTGGCTGGTGTAGCCATCGGGCAGGGTTTGCAGGCCTTGCTTGAACGGAGACGTGCCCGCCAGGCGCGTGCCGTCGAGCTCGCCTTCAAGGCCCAGGCCGATGGTGCGCACCGCCAGGCCATCGCGCAGCAACAAGACTTGCTTGCCGGACGCGACCCAGAATTGCAGGTCGCCCCGCTCCCGCACCAGCGCCAGCACGCCGGAGCCGGAAGGCGTGGTCAGTTTCAGTTGCGGGAAGCGCACCTGGGCCACTTCGGCTTCGCTCACGTCCACGTCATCCGGCCCGACCAGCGCCGACTTCAAGTTGGTCACCGAGGCGGTCATCAGCGGGTTACAGCCACACAACAGCAACGAGGCCGCGATCAAGCAGACGCCTAGATTCAACGTTTTCACAGACTGGACCTTATTTGCCGTTGTCCCGGACTTCGCTCAGGTTCTTCGCCGAGGACGCACCGACGCCAAGAATGGCCGCCGACGGCACCAGTTGGCTGATGAAGCGGTTCCAGCGCGTCACGTTGGCGGGGCCCACGTAGACGATGTCCTGGGGCCGCACGTTGAAGTGCGTGGCCAGGGCCATGGCGGTCGGCGATTCGGCTGAGAGCTGATAGATCTTGGCCGGTTCCACATCGAGGTTTTCCACGCCACGGATGACGTACACGGCGTTGCCGTTCGAGGTGGTCTGGCTCAATCCGCCCACCGAACCCAGCACATCGGACAGGTTCATGGTGCCGGTCTTGAAGGTCAGCGCACGGGGTTGGTTGACCTCCCCCATGACGTAGATGCGCTTGTTGTCGTTGTACGGCAGGTACAGTTGATCGCCGCCCTTGAGGTAGACGTTCTGCAACTCGGAATCCTGCTGATTCAACGCGTCCAGGTTCAGCGTGTAGACCCGACCGTTGCGGGTCAGCAACAAGCCGGAGAGGTCAGCGTTGATCGGGTCGATGCCGGCCGAACCGAGGGCTTCCACCACGCTCAGCGGGTTGGTGGAAATCGGTTGCGGACCGGCCTTGGAGACGGCGCCCGACACCACGATTTTCTGGCTGGCGAAACGCAGCACGGCGACGTCCACTTGCGGGTCGGCGATGTACGCCGACAGTCGCGAGGCGATGTCCGAGCGCAACTGCTGGATGGTTTTGCCCGCCGCCTGCACTTCCTGGATATACGGGTAGTACAGCGTGCCGTCGGAACGTACCAGGCGGCCGTTGGCGTCGATCTGCTGTTGCGCGCCGGACGGCGCCGTCAGTTCCGGGTGATCCCACACGGTGATGTACAACACATCGTTGTTGCCGATGCGGTACTCGGCCGGGGTCGCGAGCAATTCCTTGGGCAGGGTCAAACGCTTTTCCGTGGCCCGGTCCATGGCAATCAGCTTGGGTGTGATCGGAATCAACTCGACCCGGCTGCTCTCGCTGGCCCCTTGGCGCGTAATGTCGCTGGTGCTCAGGTATTGCCCCGGGGAAAACATACATCCTTGCAAAGCGAAACTTGCCAACATTAAAAAAGGAAAACTACGAGTCATAATGGCACTACGCTATTCAAGGGCAAATCTAAAACAAGGTCACCCGATTTTCATCGGGCGACCTTGTAGTACACCTACAGAGTTTCTTCGTTACTGTGTGCCGGTAGTACCGGTAGTACCTGTAGTCCCGGTTGTACCGCCGTTGGCGTTGCTACCACTGTTCGAAGCGGCTACTGCGCCGGCGACCATGGCCGTACTGGCGGAAGCGGCTTGGGAAGCCGCCACGTTACCCACTACGTTGGTTGCCGCCGTCAGCGGTGCTTCTGCAGCAGTGGCCCAGTTGCCCACTAGGGACAAAAGAGCAATTGCCATCACTTTTTTCATATCAACTCCTTTCTAACATTCAGCCCGGGACAAACCCGGGCATTCAGTTAGATGTGGAAGATCAAGTCGCAAACACTGCGAACAAGAGCCGTTGTTCATTCACAGTCCTACCTGACTGATAAATGTCGAATGGCAGGGTTTATATCTACGGATTTAGCTGATCTATTTCCAGCCAAATTTCCCGACGATAGTTAACATTTCAGACCAGATATAACATTCAAAAAAAGTTCATCGATATAACAATTAAATTGTCATCAACCGAGGTAACCCTTTGGGTGATTCGATTGCCAGCGCCAAGTGTCGGTCATCATCTGCTGCAAGTTGCGCGTGGCCTTCCAGCCCAGCTCCCGGGCAGCCTTGGACGGGTCCGCCCAGCTCTCGGCAATGTCGCCCGCGCGGCGCGGCATCATCCGGTAAGGCACGGCCTGCCCCGAGGCTTGCTCAAAGGCCCGCAGCACTTGCATCACGCTGTAGCCGTCGCCGGTGCCGAGGTTCCAGATGTTGATCCCGCTGCGTTCGGCAATCGCCTGCAAAGCCTTGAGATGACCGTCCGCCAAGTCCACTACATGAATGTAGTCGCGTACGCCGGTGCCGTCGACCGTGGGGTAATCGTTGCCGAAGATCGACAACTCTTGCAGGCCACCCACTGCCACTTGGCTGATATAAGGCACCAGGTTATTGGGGATACCGTTGGGGTCTTCGCCCAAGTGGCCACTGTCGTGGGCGCCAATCGGGTTGAAGTAGCGCAAAAGGGCAATGCTCCAGCGCGGCTCGGCCGCGCACAGGTCGCGCAGCACGTTTTCCACGATCAGCTTGGACTGGCCATACGGGTTTGTCGGAGTCCCCGTGGGGAAATCCTCGCGGATCGGCATTTGCTCGGGCTCGCCGTAGACCGTGGCCGACGAACTGAACACCAGGCGAAACACTCCGGCCGCCGCCATCGCCTGGCACAGGGTAATGCTGCCGCCGACGTTGGTTTCGTAATACTCCAGCGGCTTGCGCACGCTCTCGCCCACCGCTTTGAGCCCGGCGAAATGCAGGACCGCGTCAATCTCGTGCTGTTGAAAAACTCGGTCGAGCAAGGCGCGGTCGCAGACATCGCCGTGAATCATCAGGGCACTTTTGCCGCAGATGGCTTCCACCGCATGCAACGCGGCATCGGAGCTGTTGCACAGATTATCCAGCACCACCACGTCGTATCCGGCTTCCAGCAGCGCGAGTGTGGTGTGCGAACCGATATAACCGGTTCCACCTGTTACCAGAATCTTCATAGAGCGGTCCATAGTGGGGTCGTGAAGTGCGCAAGCAAGTATCAAAGTGCCATGTATGGGATGCACGCCTTAACGTCACAGCCATAAACACGCCGACAACAAGCAAGAGCACAATTAGTTCCATGACTGCCAATAAAAATTTATACAAGCCAGGCAGTAATACCTCATACTTATTAGCACTCTGAAGCGACCACCACTATCAACGGATACCGACTAAAAATAACCAGCAACTAACAAACTGACAACTCATAACATTCGGCTGTTGCGAGCACTCGGATAATTGCAATCAGCCACCCTTCTCCGGTATTAAAGTAGTCCCACAATCGGCAAATATCAAAACTTACCGATACTTTTATTGCGCACTGCAATAAAGGGTGATTCATGACTTTCCAGGATACTTTTATGATTCGTAAATGTTTGTTCCCCGCCGCTGGCTATGGCACACGTTTCTTGCCGGCGACCAAAGCCATGCCCAAGGAAATGTTGCCGATCGTCAACAAGCCGTTGATCCAGTACGCCGTCGAAGAAGCACGGGATGCGGGGCTGCAACACATGGCGCTGGTGACGGGTCGGGGCAAACGGGCACTGGAAGACCATTTCGACATCAGCTACGAGTTGGAACACCAGATTCGCGGCACCGAGAAAGAGAAGTTCCTGGCAGGCACCCGCGAGCTGATCGAAACCTGCACCTTCTCCTACACCCGCCAGGTCGAGATGAAAGGCCTCGGCCACGCCATCCTCAGCGGTCGTCCGCTGATCGGTGACGAACCCTTCGCCGTGGTGCTGGCCGACGACCTGTGCCTGAACCTGGAAGGCGACGGGGTGCTGGCGCAGATGATCCAGCTGTTCAAGAAATTCCGCTGCTCGATCGTGGCCATCCAGGAAGTGCCCCACGACCAGACCCACAAGTACGGCGTGATTGCCGGCGAGATGATTTCCGAGGGCATCTACCGGGTCAACAGCATGGTCGAGAAGCCTGCACCGGAAGACGCGCCGTCGAACCTGGCGATCATCGGCCGCTACATCCTGACCCCGGACATTTTTGACCTGATCGCCGACACCCAGCCTGGCAAGGGCGGCGAGATCCAGATCACCGACGCCTTGATGAAACAAGCGCAGAACGGCTGCGTGCTGGCCTACAAGTTCCAGGGCATGCGTTTCGATTGCGGCGGTGCCGAGGGTTACCTCGACGCGACCAATTTCTGCTACGAAAACCTGTACCTCAAAGGGCTCTGATCGACTCCCATGACGCCCCGTCGCCCACTCTTCATTCAGGCAGGCCACTATGAACATTGCACAACATTCGGCAGACAGTGAACGGGACGTGGGCAACGCCGGGGTGATGGCATGGATGTCACGCTACCCGTCGTTGTCTTCCCCCACCGCCACCTGGTTGGGTTCGCTGTTAATGGTGGAGCGCATCGGCGTGTTCCCGGCCTCCGGGGATATTCGCCACGCCACCCGCGACGCTCACGCCCTCCTGGCGCACTTGAAACAGCTCTACGGCCAACAGGCCCTGGACATCGATGAGCGTGACGGCTTGAAAGTGATTTTCAGCGACTGGCGCTTCCGTGTGCGCCTGGCGGTGGGCGAACCAGTCATCGTGATCAACGTGGAATCACGCTGCGTGCAGCCGCTGTTGCCGCTGAAAACCGCCGAGTTAATGGATCACCTGCAACGCTTCGAGCAGGGCCTGGGCTGACGGCTCAGGGCAACGCCGCGCCGCAGTTACCCTGTGGCGCGTCGTGGCCGCCGACCACCAGGCGATAGAAGTAATCGGCAATCAATCGACCGCCCGTGGCGGGTATCGGGTGAATCTTGTCCGGCCCGATCATCGGCGTCGGTCCGGCACCGGCATAACGCTTGAAGTCGGCGCCGAACGCGCATTGCATATTGGCGTAGCCGAGGTGTTCGGCCCGCGCCCAGGGTTCCAGGACCTGCGCATAAGCCGACATCGGGTAGGCGCTGGAGCGCGTGGTGTCCTGGCGCAACACCAGGTTGATACTCGCTGCCGGCTGGATCTCCCGCAGCATGCCGACCAGCCCCTGAATGTTCTTTAGATAGTCCACCGGTTTCACCCCGAAACCCTGGTCGTTGCCGCCGAGCATGATCAGGTACAGGTCCGCCGGAATCTTCGCCACCACCGCTTTCCACTGCGTCTGCCATTGACCGTCGCTGTGATAAAAATCCGCGGATGCGGCGCCGGACGCCGCCAGTTTCGAGACCCTGATGCCCGGCTGGCCATTGCTCAGCCACAGGCCAAACAAGGTGGGCGCGCCTTTCACCACTTCCAGCCTGAAGCCCCACTCGGCGCTGGCCGGCAGGCCGGCCAAGCGCGCTTCTTGGACCCCGGAACCGCTGAGGGTCAGCGGCTGCCAGGCATCAGTCGGCGTCCAGCGATAGCGCAGTTGATGCGCCTGGCCGTCGCCGCGATACAGCAACTTCGCCTCCGTAATGGAGGTGTCGATGGCCGGGCTCGGGCTGGCGTCGATTTGCAGGTACGCGCCGGGATGACCGGTGACGGTGCGGCTGTCGGGACTGGCCTGGCCGAGGCTGGACACGTCCCACTCACCACCAAAATAGCGCGGGTTGCTGCGGGTGTATTTGAAGTGCGTGCCGCCGAGCGCGGCGCCGTGGTTGAAGCCGACGTAGCCCGGCCCGGCAAACCCCACTTCACCCGCGACCCGTTGGGTCAGCTTGTTCAGATAGAAGTCCTGGCCAGCGCTGTAGCTGTCGCCGATCACCGAGATCGCCAACACCTTCCCGGCCTTGCCTTCACGCCATTGACTGAAACGCTCCCGAGCGCTGGTGACTTCAATTGCCGGTGCAGGCGCGGCCTCGACCATCATGCGTGGGGCACCGACAACACGGGCTCTGGCGGCTTTTTACGGCTGGAACGCTCTCCCAGGAACAGCAACGAGGTGACCGCGAAACGGCTGAAGACCATCGACAGCAGCACTGGACCGATCAAGCCACAACTGACGCCACCGAGCACCAGCACGGTTTCATCGTGGACCCCGAGGCGGCCGAGAATGAACCGTGAGGTGGCGGCGAACAGCACGTGGAACAGGAAGATCGCGTAGGAATAACCGCCGAGCCACACCAGCCAGCGCGCGCGCAGGTCACTCGACAGCAACGCCACGCAGGACACGCAGCCCACCAGCAAACCGATCAGGCTACGGCGGTCGACAATCGCTTCGCGATCCACCGCCGACACGTAGAGCAGCACCACGGAAATCAGCACAAACACCAGTGGCCCAACGACCTTGAAGGTGCGCTTGATCACCTCGACCTTGTCGTGGCAGATCATCCCGGTGACGAAGAAGGGCAGCAGGTACACCGCGCCATTGATGCCGAACGCATCCACCGCGAACGGTGGCAGCAGGAACACCAGCGCCGCCGCAGCCCACAACAGGTACAGGCGCGTCGCCGTCCGCAACAGGCCCCGCCATTCGAGCAGGCCGACCACCATGAAAATGATGAACACCGCCTGCAAGAACCAGAAGTGGTTGATCGGCACATAGAACGACAACAGCGCGTCCATCACGCCGACATCCTTGTTGACGCCGGGGCCCACCGCTTGCAGCACCGAGAACGGTACGCCGACGCAAAACAGCGGCACGATCAGCCGCCGGACCTTGCCGACGAAGTAGCTGGAAAAGTCATTGTTGCGGATCTTGTACAGCGAATAGATGTAGCCGGAGATAAAGGTGAACAGCGGCATGCGCACGTACACCATGGAATCGGCGATCACCCGGTACGGCGAGCCGAGGTCGATTTTCAAGCCCCCGCCCAACGGCCCGATCACGTGGTACAGCACCAGCAGCAGGCACGCCAGGCCACGCAGGGTTTCGATCTCCAGGGATTTTTGCCTAGACATAACGCACACACCTCAACTCAGGGTTCACGGTTGCACCGCCTCGGGTTTCCTGGCGCTCAACTGCAAGCCCAGACCGAGGAACAGCACCGGCACGACCATGGAAAAATGTCGGGCGAAGGAACCGAAGTCCGGCTCGAACAGCCCTTGCACCAGCAGGAACGCCAGCGGAATCGCGATCAGTTCCCGGACCTTGGTGTCGATGCGCACACCCCGGTACTCTTTCGACGTGATCATTTTGAAGATCAGCAACGAGGTCATCATCATCAGCACCACGAAGATGATCTGCCCCAGGCCCGAGAGCAGGATCAGCTCCACCGGGAATGACAGGCGGAAGAAAATGCTCATCGAGTCCAGCGCTTGCGAGACGAAATCGCCGCCGCTGATCCACGACACGATCAACGACTTCGAGCCCTCCTCCCCCGCCGTGCGCAACTCGTTGTTGCTCGCACGAATCGACGACACCGAATACCCGGCCACCAACTGGATCGCCGTGGCGACCGCCAGGTAGAACAGGAACAGCATCAGGAAGAAGGTGAAGCGCGACACGTACTTCTTCATCACGCACACGCCGACCCAGGCCAGGGAAAACAGAATCCAGTAAGGCCGGATCAAAACACCATAGATCACCGCCGACAGAAAAAAGCCGATGCGGTAGCGACGGGTGAACGAACACAGCAGGATCGACAGCACCGCCACCGAAACGATGATTTCCTTGGTCAGGTTTTCCAGGAAGAACGAGCGGACCACGCCCCACAGGCACAGGGTGAAAAAAATCGTCAGCGGCATGCGCCGGAAGATGAACACCGGGATCGCCGTCAGCAACAAGTTGCACGCCATGCCGTAGGCCCAGGCGTTGGTCAGGTTGATCCCGGTGGGCCGCAACAGGTAGGCCGAGCACTCATAGGAGGAGCGGTCTGGCGAGAACGGGTTCCAGAAGTTGCAGTTGTCGGCGCGCACGTAGGACGACCACAAGGTCATGGCGTCCGGGCCCGGGTCACGGTGCGCGAGCATCGGCATGGCGATCGACAGGAACAGGCCGGTGAACAGGATCAGGAACGACAACGAAGAATCGAGGCGCTTGCCGCGAAACTCGATCAAAGGCAGTTTCAACGCCATTACGCCGTCTCCTTCACCCGGACAGTCCGGGTCAGCACGGCAATCACCGCGAGCTGCACGCAGATCGAAAACACGTTGCCCCACGCCGCGCCGTAGATCGAGTGGTACTTGATCAACAGGTAGCTGACCGGCAGCGACACCAGCAAGCAGATCGCCGCACTGGCCAGGGACACCCGGCTGTTTTTCGAGGCGATCAAGCCGCCCCAAACGATGTCGCCCACCGCCCGCAACGCGAACGACACGATCAACACCGCCAACAGGCTGTTATCCGGACGCGGCACGCTGGTCGCGACGTAATCCAGCACCAGGTTGAAGAACAGGTAAATCATCACCGCCACCGCCGCCGACACCACCAACGAACGCATCACCCACTGATTGACGAACAACTGGCGCAGGGTCAGGGCTTGCTGGTCGCGCTGGAACCGCTTGGCCAGCACCGGAATGCCGACCACCGCCACCACCGCATAGGACAAGGCCTGCAAAGTGTTGGCCGCCGACCAGGCATAGACGTACTTGCCGAGGCTGGCTTGCGGTTCGAGGTCGAGAATCAGGAAGCGCTCGGCGTACTGACTCAAGGCAATCAAACCGGCGCCGAGGTAGAACGGCAACCCGGCCTTCCACACCGCCGCCGTGGTCAAGGTGCCCACTGCCCGGCCCTTGTGCACGTTCACCACGATCAGGTAACCGGCGACGATCACCAACACGTTGGCCACCACCCACAGCCACAGCACGCTGGCGATGGTCGAGACCCAGCCGAGCATCATCCCGCCCACGGCCAACAGCGCCCAGAGACCGGTCTTGATAAAGAACAGCATCGCGCCCCAATTGGCTTTCTGCGCGGAAAACACGAAGGAGTTGATCTCGAACGACAGGTGCTCGGTGAGCAACAGCAGCGTGACGCAGACGATCAGCGTGGTGCTGGCCTCGACCTGTTGGAACAGCGAATAAATCGACACCGTCACCAGCGACAGCACCACGCCCACCGCCAGATACAGCAGCAAGACCTTGTCCACCACCCAGCGCGAACTGCCGCCGACGCTGATCAGCCGATTGATTTCCGAGCTGAACCCGACGCTGTAGAACTTCGAGGCAATCAACGAGGCGGCGACCACCACTCCGTAGAACCCCAGCGCTTCGTACCCGAGAAAATGGGTGATGGCCAACACCAGCAGAAACTTCGCGCCTAATGCCCCGCCCCGGAGCAAAAGCCGAAATATCATCGAATGATTCCTTTGATGATCTCGTCCATGGCCACGGTCTTGGCTTCGATTTCGCGGCAGGTGTCGGTCAGGCGCTGGCCAAACTTGGACAAGGCGTTCGGTGCGTAGACGGTGTTGATGATGGTGTCGACATTAATGTCGCCGCCGTTGATCACCCAATCATCCACACCCATGTCCTGATAGGCGCCAAAGCCCTTGCGTTCGTAGCTGATGTGGTACGCCGGCACGCCGGACAACAGCGACTCGATGGCACCGTGCAGGCGCACGGAAATCACCAGGTCCGGCTGATATTTGGCCAGGGTGGCCTTCAACGGCAGCAGGTCTTCGTTGATGCCCAATTCGCGATAGAACGCGCCGTCATCGTTGCCGCGCACCGCGCTTTGCACCGCGCACACCACTTTGCTCTTGGCGCGCAAGCGTTGCAGCAACAGCTTCAGGTTGGCGACGTAGGCGACTTTCTTCTCCTTGCTCCACTCCGGCGGCTTGCGCAAGACTACGCAGACCGTGGCCGGCGACGCGGCACAGCGGGTGAACTTGGGCTGCATCAGAATCTTGCTGGCCAGGGATTGCACCGCCAGATCCGGGGCGCGGTAGACGTTGTCACGGGTGTCGAACAGCGCCGAGGAGCGGTTATCGCGGACGAACACCGCATCGGCGCTGGCGTAATGCTCGACGATCTCGCTGCTGTTGCCATGGAACGGGCCGATGCTTTGCGGCAGGTACACCGACGGCACCTTGCTGCGGATCGCCGTTTCCAGTTGCTTGGCGTGGCCGAGTTTCAACTTGATGTGTTCGAAGGCGCTTTTCGAGCGCATGTAGCCGCCGCCGACGCCCACGATCAAATCGGTGGTGCTCAGCAGGTTCGCCAGCCCGGCGTAGGACTGATTGAGAAACACCGCTTGCTTGACCCGGCCCAGGCCCTTGGCCGCCATTACCGGCGCGTCGAAGCGCTTGTACGGCAAGTAGCTGAATGACTGGGGGTCCGAGGCGACGACCTGGATTTTGGTGTCGGCGCCGAAGTTGCGCAGGACCAAGGCAATGGCCAGGTCCACGAGCAGGCCATCACCGGAGTTGGACGCGCTGTAGCCATGCAGAATAGTGACGTTCATGAGCTGAGTTCTACTTGATAAGTTTGTGCGGAATACAGGTCGTAGGTTTGCTGGATCATCAGCGTGGCGCTGAACTGTTCGCGCACCCGCTTGCGACCTTCGGCGCCGAGGGCTTGCAAGCGAGGCTTGTTGAGATCGCGCAACAGCTTGGCCAGGGACTGGTGATCACCGGTGGGGAAGATGTAGCCGGTGACCCCGTGGGTGACCAACTCGGGCAACGAGGTGCAGTCGCTCGCGATCACCGGCAGCCCCATGGCCATGCCTTCCAGCGGCACCATGGCGAAACCTTCCCAGCGACTCGGCACGATCAGCGCATCGGCGCTCTGGTACAGCGCGTTGACCTCGGTCGGCGTGACCCACGGCAGGTATTCAACGCCGTCCAGCGCCGGACACTCGACGCTGGCCTCGTTGACCGCGCTGCCCACCACCGTCAGTTTCAAATCGTTGCGCTGGGCACCGGCGAAGGCCTTGAGCAACACGTCGACGCCCTTCTGGTAATCGAGACGGCCGACAAACAGCAAGTGGATCGGCGCCGCCGGCTCAGTGGCCTGGGGCTGATCGGCCTTGTACGGGATGCCGTTGTAGATCAGGGTCATGCGGCTGCGGTCGATGCCGAAGGCAGCGGCTTTATCCAGTTCGTACTGGCTGACGCAGATGATCACGTCGGTGACCCTTTGCAGCAGGCGTTCGATCAGCGCGTAGATCTTTTGCTTGGCCGGCGAGCTTTCCATCAGGAATGAAAACGCATGCGGGCAGTAGATGATGGTCGGCGCGCGCCACGGCTTCAGGACCAGGCACACGCAGCGGCCAATCACCCCGGAAAAGGTGCTGTGCAAATGCACCACGTCGGGTTTTTCCTTGAAGATCACGCGGGTCATTTGCCAGGCGAAACGCAACAGCGAACGCACATCGCGCTGGGTCCGCTCGAAGGTGCGGATCTGCTGTGCATCGATGCCGTGCAACTCTTTCTTCTGGTCAGCCGGGACCAGATAGACCAGGTCGTAGTTCGCCGCTTCGCCCTCAGGTGGCGTCGCTATCGTCCGAATAACGGTGGCCACGCCACCTTTGATCGTTTCGGCTACGTGCAGTATTTTTTTCACAACCCACCCATTTCCATGTACGTAAAAGCCACCGCCGAGCCGAACGGGTGATCCCCGCCCTGCTCGGCCAACCTTCCTGTTGAAGACGCTGTCGATCAAGACTTGTCGGAGGCGTACTCGTAGTTGTAATAGCCGTAGCCGCCGTTGCCGTAATAGCTGGCGGCGCGCTTCTCGACGCCGTTGAACACGGCGCCCTTCAACTCGATACCGTTCTGGGCGAAGCGACGAATCGTCAATTCGATTTCCTTGGCCGGGTTCACGCCGAAGCGGGTGACGATCAGGCTGATCGCCGCTTCACGGCCGACAATCGCCGCATCGGTCACCGCCAGCAGCGGCGGCGTATCGATAATCACCACGTCGTAGCGCTCACTGAGTTGCGCCAGCAGGTCGCGGAAATTGGCGTGCATCAGCAGCTCGGAAGGATTGGGCGGCACCTGGCCACGGCTGATGAAGTGCAGGTTGTCGACTTCGACCTTGTTGATCGCCTGGTCGATGCTGCAACGCTTGGTCAGCAGGTCGGACAGGCCATTGGTGATCGGCGTGTTCAAGGTCTTGTGCAGATGACCCTTGCGCATGTCGGCGTCGATCAACACTACACGCTGACCACTCTGCGCCATCACGGCGGCGAGGTTGGACGAGACGAAGGTTTTACCGACCTGCGGGCTCGGGCCGGAAATCATGATGCGGTTGTTGGTCGAGTCCAGACCGGCGAAGTGCAGGCAGGTGCGCAGGCTGCGGATCGACTCAATGGACAGGTCCGTCGGGTTGCGCAAAGCCAACAGGTACGCCTCCTTGTTGGTTTTGACTTTCCTGCCATCCTCTTCTTCCTGCAGGGCGCTGTAGGGAATCGACGCGTAGACCGGCAAGCCGAGTTGCTCGATGGCCTCAGGCCCTTCGAGGCCGCGGCTCATGGATTTGCGCACCAGCACCAGGGCCACACCGACGAAGGCGCCGAGGAAGGTCGCGATCAGCACGATCAGCGCCTTGCGCGGCTTGACCGGGGTGGTCATGTCGACGTCGGCCGTATCGATCAGCCGCGCGTTACCCACCGCGCCGGCGCGGACGATGTCCAGCTCCTGGGACTTGTTCAGCAACTGCGTGTAGATCTGCGACGCCACTTCGACGTCGCGGGTCAGGTTCAGCAGTTCCTGTTGCGTGGCCGGCAGGTCCTGGACCTTGCTTTCGAGGTTCTTCTGCTGCTGGGCCAATTCACCGATCTGGGTCATCAAGGCGCGATAGGCCGGATGCTGTTTGGTGAACTTGCGGTCCATTTCCGCCTGCTGCATTTTCAACTCGGAAATGCGCGTGTCGAGGCCGACGATCTGTTCCAGCACCGATTGGGTCTCGAGGGAAATGTTCACGGTTTTGCCGCGGGTCTGATAACCGTTGAGCGCGTCGCTGGCCTTGATCAGGTCACGTTTGACTTGCGGCAACTGGGCTTGCAGGAAGTCCAGGCTCTGCGCCGCTTCCGCCGAGGTGCGCTGCACGTTCTGCTGCACGTAGAGGGTCGCGACCTTGTTGAGGATCATCACCGCTTGGCGGTAGTCGCTGCTGGCCAGGGCCAGGCGAATGATGCCGGATTCCTTGCCCTGCTCGGACACGTCGAGGATGGTCTGGTAGTTGAGGATCGCGACGATCCGGGGATTGCGCACCACTTCGAACTCGGCGCCGGGATTGGCCGCGAGGTTGGCGATCAGCCCTTCCACGCCGTTCTGCGCGAAACTCTGGCCGGCAACGCCGTCCACCAACAGGTTGTCGTTGTCATCGAGCAGTTGGAAGTGCTGCTGCTCGCCGGCAATCAGGGTGAGCTTCTTGCCCAGCAGTTCTTCCGGCAACTTCAGTTGCGCGATATCCAGCTTCTCGCCGCCCCAGGCGTAACTGTTGAAGCCGAAACGCGGCGGCGCGACAGCGTCGCCCCGGTAGCGACGGGCGAGGAAACCGCCAATCAGCGGAAAGCTGTTGGGGGTGACTTCAATGTCCAGGTGCAGGTCGTCGACGGTTTTGCCGATCACCGCCCGGGACTCGATGATGCCAATCTCGGTCGCGGCCGGGGATTGGCCACCGAGCATGCTGTTAAGGTCGGAGAACCCGAGCATGTCGTTCTTTTTCGGCTCGACCTGGACCAGGGCATTCGCCAGGTACACCGGCGTCGACAGAATCGCATAGGCCACGCCGGCCATCATGAACGCGCCCGTGAACGCGCCGATCAACCATTTATGATCAATTAAAGTGCCGAAGATACCGAGAAGATCAATATCGTCTCGTTCGTTGTCCCGGGTGCCGATTACTGACGGTAACTGCATAAGTCTGTTCTTACCATTTACTGATCTGAAAATGATTCATCAATGTCCGAGGCGCTGTGCCCATGAGCAAACAGCATCTTCAATCAATGCGTGGGCATGAATAAAAGCTGCTTTTCCTTGACGATACGGGTCCTGTATTTCTCGCTCACTTTGCCACTTGCCGAGAAGAAACACTTTGCCCCTCGCGTGTGATGCAATCTTCAGCACTTGGTTTACATGCTGTTTTTCCATGACCAGAATCAGGTCCGATTCATTAACGATGTCCGCTGTAAGTTGCCGCGCGCGAAACGTCTCGGCGCTGTGCCCACTGGCTTCGAGCACCTGGCGCGCCGAAGGCTCCATCGACTCGCCGACCCGTGCGCTCAAGCCCGCGGAGGCCACTTCGATCGTTGAAGGTGCCAGCGCATGACGCAGCATCAGTTCTGCCGTAGGACTTCGACAAATATTGCCAACGCAGACAACAAGGATCTTTTTGAACAAGGCTACTCTTCCCGGGTAATTACTAATTGGCCACTATGTCGCGGGGTATGAGTGAACCCACAGAACCGTGTGAATACAGGCGTACTAAGTACCACGAGCCATAAAAACCACCCAACCAGAATAAACGGACCAAAAATAACTGTTATTTACAGGATTACCGACCTGACAAAAAATAACATTCATGCACTTCAATAGAACAACGCCGTCCAATCAATAACATCAAACTAATGGCACTTCATAACTCTTTTGGCCATTGTCATTTCCGGCTCGATGAACTTTTCAGGAAACCCGACATGAACACGGCGCCTATTAAAACGCTTTCAGCCTTATTACTGCTCACCGCCGCCAGTCAGGTGGAGGCCACTGAACTCTTCCCTGCCCTGGCCGCGAACAAAACCGTCGGCGTACAGGTGAAAATCCAGAACTTTTCCGCCAGCGATGCCGAGCAAATCAAAGCCGCCGGGTTCGGCTTCGTGCGGCTGGGGGTGTGGACCAACAGCCTCGGCGGCGCGGCTTATCAGAAACAGATCAGCGACGCCTTCGCCGCCGCGAAATCCGCCGGTCTGCCGGTGCTGATGACCGTGCGTTCCACCAAGCCCCTGACCACCCCGCCCGGCAGCACTAACGGGCTGGAAGCGGCGGGCGAACAACTGGCGAACGCCATCATCAGCCTGGAAAAAACTTACGCCTCGCAACTGGTCGCGATCGAGATCTGGAACGAGCCGGATCTGGGCAAATATTGGCCCACGGGCAACTTCGACACGACCTTCGTGCCCTACATGAGCGCCGCGTGCCGGACCTTGGGCCAGGCCAGCCAGTCAACGCCGCTGATCGGCTTCGGTTTCGCCAAGGCGCCGAAGGCCGGCTCTGACTCCACCGAGGCACTGAGCAAGATTGTCAGTGCGTACCCGAAATGCCTGAGCGCCGTGTCCTATCACCCCTACGGCAAATCCGGCCCGCAGATCGCCGCCGACCAGGCTTTTATCCAGCAGACCTTCAAATTGCCGGGGGTTATCAGCGAATGGGGCGTGCCGTCACTCAGTTCCAACGGCGGGATCGAAACGCAAGCGAGCAAAATCAGTGGCTTCATCGCCGATGTGAAAAAACTCAATATTCCGCTGACCTCCCTCTATGAGTGGAAAAACAGCGAGACGGGCGGCAATGACCGGGAGAAAAACTTTGGCCTGATGACCTCGGACGGCCAATCCAAACCGGCAAAAATGGCGGTGAAAAGCTTGCTGATGCAGGAATAACATCGGTCCGTCCCGAGGCAACGGTCAGTTGCCTTGAACCAGTGCGCCGATTTGGCATCGTACGTAGCACTACCGCCCTTGAGTGGCCGTCAGCGCTCGGGTAATGTCAACAGACCCATAGGACAGAGCACGCTCATGACTTCCAAGCTGGAACAACTCAAGCAAATCACCACGGTAGTGGCCGACACCGGCGACTTCGAAGCAATCGCTCGCGTTAAACCGGTGGACGCTACCACCAACCCATCCCTGCTGCTCAAAGCCGCAGCGATTTCCGGTTATGCCGAATTGCTGAACCAATGCGTCAGCGACTGCAAGGGCGATGTCGGCCTGGCCAGCGACCGTTTTGGCGTCGCCGTCGGCCAGGAAATCCTCAAAGTCATCCCGGGCCGTATTTCCACCGAAGTGGATGCGCGCCTGTCGTTCGACACCGACGCCGTATTGAAGCGCGCGCACCGTCTGATCGACCTCTACGAAAAAGCCGGGATTGGCCGCGACCGCGTGCTGATCAAAATCGCCTCGACCTGGGAAGGCATCCGCGCCGCCGAGATCCTCGAGAAGGAAGGCATCCAGACCAACCTGACCCTGCTGTTCTCCTTCGCCCAGGCTGCCGCCTGCGCCGACGCCGGGGTGTTCCTGATCTCGCCGTTCGTGGGCCGGATCTACGACTGGTACAAGAAAGCCAACGGCAACGACTACACCGGTGCCGATGATCCGGGCGTGCAGTCGGTGACCCGTATCTACAACTACTACAAGGCCAATGACTACAAGACTGTGGTCATGGGTGCGAGCTTCCGTAACCTCAGTCAGATCGAGCAGTTGGCCGGTTGCGACCGCCTGACCATCAGCCCGGACCTGCTGGAGAAGCTGGCGGCGGACACCGGCAAGCTGGAACGCAAACTGGCCCCGGGTCACGCCGGTGAGGCGCGCCAGAGCCTGAACGAAGCGCAATTCCGCTGGTTGTCCAACGAGGACGCCATGGCCACTGAGAAACTGGCCGAAGGCATCCGCCAGTTCGCCCGTGACCAGGAAAAGCTCGAGGCGTTGCTGCAAGCCAAGCTGTGATCTAAATCGCGGCATGCAAAAAGGGCGAACCTGGTTGGGTTCGCCCTTTTTTATGTGTGCTGCGCCTGGGTTGACTGTCCTGCCGCCATCGCGGGCAAGCCCGCTCCCACAGGTTTTGTGTCGAACCCACAATATTCAATCAGCCGAAGTCCCTGTGGGAGTGGGCTTGCCCGCGATGGCGCCCGGATAAGCGCCCAATCACTTCAGGGAATCAATGCCGCTCGAGGGCATTCACCAGGTCGTGAAAGGCTTCACGATTCGAATCATTGAGCCCCATGAGGATCTTGTGCGCTTCGAGCACCTTGATCCGCACGATCTCTTCCGATTGGTCCTGGTCAGGCAAGTCGGTCAGGCATTCCGGGCAGGGAATCGGGCGGTCAACGATGTTGAACACCTGCTCGAAGCCCATGGACTGCAACAGACGGGTGATGTCTTCGTGGGTGGTGACGACGGTCGGCAGCAGGCCGACCTTCTGCCGCGACAGGATCGACAGCTTGGCCAGCAGGCCCAGGGTGGTGCTGTCGATGCTGCGGGTTTCAGTCAAATCGATCACGATCGCGTTGAAATTCAACGCGGTGAAGATCCGCTCAATAGTCGCATCCAACGCCGAACACAGGGTCAGGCGAACTTCACCGACGAACTTCAGGACGAAGGTGCCGTCCTGCTCGGCGAACTGGATTCTACCGGTACTCATTAAAGATTCCTGCTCAACACTAGCAAAGCGATATCGTCCGGCATATCACCCAGCGTGGCCAATCCAAAAACCTGCTGCAGGCCTTCCAGGCTGCCGCCCGCCGCCTTGACCCGTTGGGGCAACGCCGCTTCTTTCTCTTTGAGTGTAGGTTCTGGCAATAGATCAAGGATGCCGTCGGACATCAGCGTCAGGCTGAACACCGGCGGCAGTTCGAGTACATGGTCTTCGTAGGTGGCTTCGTTGAACAAGCCCACCGGCAAACCACGGCCTTCCAGGTAACGAACACTGTCCGGCGTGTACAACACGGGCAACGGCAGATGACCGCCGATGCTATAGGTCAACAAACCTGTCTCCTCGTCGATGACTCCACCGACCATTGTGACGTGTTTACCCAGCTTACAACTGATCAGGCCCCGGTTGATATGACCGAGCACCTCTGAAGGCTTGAATTCCGGCAAGGTGCCGTTGCGCTTCGATTCAAACATGAGGCGCGTGGTCATGAATTTCAACAGCACGGTGACAAAGGCCGATGAAGCGCCATGCCCGGAAACGTCCGCCAGGTAGAACGCTACGCGACGCTCGTCGACGCGAAAATAGTCGACGAAATCACCCGACAGGTACAACGACGGGATGATCTGGTGGGCAAACTGGAACTCATCGATCGACCAAGGGCTGACCGGCAACATGTTCATCTGCACCTGGCGACCGGCGTTCTGGTCTTCCTGGAGCAGGTTCAGGCTGGCTTCGAGCTCACGGTTGGCGGTTTCCAGTTTCTCGCGGTAGCGCTGGTTTTCCAGCAGCAGGCGCGCGCGATCCAGGGCCCGTCGCACTGAGTGCTCGAGCACCGCCAAGTCTTCGAGAGGCTTGATCAGGTAGTCCGCCGCGCCGAGGCGCAAGGCCTCGACCGCATCGTTCATCACGCCGGCACCCGAGACCACGATCACTGGGGTTTGCGGCGACCGCTCGGTGACCTGGCGAATGAGCTCAAGTCCGCCCATCTGCGGCATGCGCAGATCGCAGATGACCAAGTCGGGCTTGTCTTGCTCGAATACCTGAAGACCCTGCTGACCGTTGCTGGCCTGCAGGACGCTGAAACCACTGTCTTCCAAATAGGCCGCGAGGCTCGCGCGCACTACTTCGTCATCATCGATTATCAGCAGCGTGGCACTGGTTTTTGGCATGTGGGCAAACGGCGCCAGAATTAGGTTGGCGTAGCAGGCGGGGCGGTTGGCCCGGCGCACACTACTGGATTCGCTTTCTAGCCACTCCCTGCACTGTTATCGAGCGAAGACCCGACGCACAGATACACCAGAGGTGCCCTTCTAAGGCGCAGACGGTACTCCCATCCGCGGGGCGTTTCAAGCTCATGGCGATGCGCGCTTGGCGACCGGCCCCGCCAAATCACCGCGAGTTATAAGAACCGCCGAAACCGTAACTCAATGGAAGGATCGGACCGGCGAACGAATGCATTTTTTCGCCCGCCGAAAAGCCTGATTTCTCCGAGACTTACCTAAATGCGGGCCAAACCGGATCCAAAAATGCAGAAGGCGGCCACTGGGGCCGCCTTCTGTAGCAGGATGAAGACCGATCAGAAATCGTCTTCCACCTGGCCATCCTTGACCCTGAATTCGCGGTTCTGCAAATACGCATTGCGGATAAAGATGTATTTGTCGCCGTTGATGAGCTTCTCGGCGGACAGCAGGCTGGCGCGGGTGTCGACGATGTTCAGGCCGAACACCGAGTTACGCACCGGCACGTCGTTGATGTAGCGATACGGGCTGGTGTAGGTGTCGACCAGCAGCTTCGACGGCGCATCCCGCAGGGTGCTTGGGCCGAGGAACGGCAGCATCACGTAGGGACCGCTGCCGACACCCCAGTAGCCGAGGGTCTGGCCGAAATCTTCATCGCTGCGCTGCAGGCCCATCTGGGTGCCGACGTCGAAGAAACCGAGCAAGCCGAAGGTGGTGTTGAAGATCAACCGGGCGGTGTCGACGCCCGCCGCAGCCGGCTTGGCTTGCAGGATATTGTTGGCGAGGTTGGTCACGTCGCCGATGTTGCGGAACATGTTATGGATGCCATCTTCCAGAAACTGCGGCGTGACGAACTGGTAGCCCTGAGCCAACGGCTTCAATGCATAGGTGTCGAGCACATCGTTGAATTTATAGATCGGGCGGTTGACGCTTTCCCAAGGGTCTTCTTCCGTCGCTGCCTGGGCAACGAACGGTACCAGCAACACACTGGCAGACACACATAGCTGAGCTAGACGATGGCTCCAGCGCATAAAAAACTCCTTGGATGGGTACTGGCTCCGGCGCTGGGCCGGGCGGTAAGCGGGTGAGTATAAGACGGAAAAGCGGGTTTAGGCAGCTGCCAAGCGTAGGCAATAACAGGAAACATCTTACGAGATGGCGGGTTAACCGTTCTGTCACGCAACTGTCACCCGCTGTCGCTAGCCTTGGGCTATTTCAGGGATGTTGTCATGTCGCACGCTGAAGCCTTGCCCGTTGTCGCCCCGACCTTGACTGCGGTTCTGTTCGGCCTGAGCGGATGCCTGGTGGATTTTGGGGCGCGGACAAGGGCCAACAGCCCTGTAGCGACCGAATACGGCGAGATGACACCAGGCGCGCAGGCGGTGCTCGAAGAGCTGCAACGCCAGCAGATCCCCTGCGCCTGGCTCGACGAGCTGCCCTCCCCGCTCAGCCACACCCTGGCCGGCTCACTGCCGGCGTGGGTACGATCCTCGCAACTTCCTGCAACAATTCAGCCGTGGCCGGCGCCGGATGCCTGCTGGCAAGCCTTGATAGCGCTCAACGTCGGACGCCTGGACGGCTGCGTGCTGGTCAGCGGCGAACCGCGCTTGCTGCAATCGGGACTCAATGCCGGGCTGTGGACCGTCGGGCTGGCGTCCTGCGGTTCGCTGTGTGGCCTGGCCCCGGCGGAGTGGCAGGCGCTCACGCAACAGCAGCGCGAACACAAACGCGGCAAAGCCACGATGCAGCTGTTCGGCCTCGGCGTGCATTCGGTGATCGACCACTTGGGCGAACTCGGCACCTGCCTGGCCGATATCAACCTGCGCCGGCTCAAAGGCGAAAAGCCCTGATCGAGATCATGCAGGCCCGGCGGGAGTGGATTACTCTAAAAGCACAAGGCACGGACCTTTGCCTGAGCGCCGCGGTCCATGCCTGTGCCTATTATTGAAGGGAGAACGCCATGCCTGCCCGCGAACTGCAAGAACAACTTACCACCCTGCGCGAGCAATTGGAGCAGAACCCACCGCTGTCGGAAGCCGAACGCGAAGACCTGCACGCGCTGATGGCGCAGATCGAACTTGAGATCGAACTGGAAACCAAGACCCAGGATTCCAGCCTCGCCGACGGGGTGAACCTGGCGGTCGAGCGCTTCGAACTGGAACACCCGGCCATCGCCGGCACCTTGCGCAACATTGTGCAGACCCTGGGCAACATCGGGATCTGAACCGGCCGGATACAAAAAAGCCCTGCTATTGATTAGCGGGGCTTTCTTATTGGTGAAAGATTGTGCGGCGAGGGGGCTTGCCCCCGTTGGGTGGCGAAGCGGCCCCCTCACTTCATAGACAGCAGGCTCGCTCCAACAGGGTTCTGTTTAGGCGACTATTGTCGAACCAATCGACCATTCGGCAACTGCCCCGTTTCCGTGCTGCGGTACGGGTTGATGTCCAGCCCACCGCGGCGCACATAACGCGCATACACGGTCAATTTCTCCGGTTTCAGCAAGCGTTGCAGGTCGAGGAAGATTCGCTCCACGCACTGCTCATGGAAGTCCGAGTGCTGGCGGAAGCTCACCAAGTATTCCAGCAGGCTGGCGTGGTCGAGTGCCGCGCCACGGTACTCCACCGCGACACTGCCCCAATCCGGCTGGCTGGTGACCGGGCAGTTGGATTTGAGCAAATGGCTGTGCAGGCTTTCCTCGACGATGCGCGACGGATCGCAACGCAGCAGTTCCGGGCGCGGGTGTTCGTAGTTGCTGACGCTGATATCCAGATCGTCAATGCACACCCCCGGCAGCGCCACCACGCCTTCAGTTTCAACGTCGCGCAAGCTGCGGATGCGCACCCCCACCGGTTTGCCGGCAGCGGCCGAAAGGTCGTTGACCAGTGTCGCTTGCAGCCTCGCGGTATCGGCGAACGGGGTCTGGTTCAAGGAGTTCAGGTACAGCTTGAACGACTTGGACTCGATGATGTTCGGCGAATCCGCCGGGATGCTGAATTCGCCAATCGCCACCACCGGCTTACCCGATGGCAGCAACCACGACAGTTCGAAGCAATTCCAGAAATCCACGCCCCGGTACGGCAGGGTCTCGGCGGTCAGGCCAAGTTCGGCCCATTTCGCTGCGCGCGGGATCGGGAACAGCAAGGACGGCGTGTACGTGGCGATGTATTCGCTGGATTTGCCCAGCGGCGAGTGTTCGGCTGCGGGATGCATGGCGGAAACCTGACTGAAGAATCAGCGGATTCTACCAGCCTTTGCCCGCGCCTTGCCTACTGGCTGACCGTCAGCTTACCGACCATGCCGGCCTGATAATGCCCGGGGATGTTGCAGGCAAACTCCAGGTTGCTGGCCTTGGTGAAGGTCCAGGTCAGCTCGGCGGTCTTGCCCGGCTCCACCAGCACGCTGTTGGGGTCGTCGTGCTTCATCATCGCGGAATGATCCATCCCGGCCATGGCGCTGTGGTCCATGGCCTTCATGCCCGTCGGCGTGAGCATGCCGCTTTGCTGCATCTTGAGCATTTCCTGTTGATGCGCGGCGTGCATTGCCGCATCGCCCAGGTTGAACTCGTGCAGCAACTGACCTTTATTGACCAAGACAAAGCGCACGGTTTCCCCGGCCTTGATAGCGATGGTACCGGGAGTGAACGACAGGTCGCCCATCACCACCTCCACCGTGCGAGTGGCCTGGGCGGCCGGGGCCGGCTGGCCAAAATCGTAGTGATGGCCGGCATCGGCCCAGACCGGTGTACTCAGCGCCAGCAGGCACGCGGCAATGGTCAGAGGGTTGCGCAAAAACATGGTCGTACTCCAGCAAGATGAGGTTCAGCCTGTGGGACACTTTATGCAGCCGCCGCTGGCATCCACCTGACGCGCAGATTACAACTTTGTCAGCTTGACCAGCACCCCGGCGGTCCACGGTATAACGCTAGCGTTCCTCTTTGTGACGAGTTGCCCCATGAAATTGCTGATTGTCGAAGATCAACCGAAAACCGGTCATTACCTGCGCCAGGGCCTGAGCGAGGCCGGGTACAACACCGAACTGGTCACCGATGGCGCCACCGGCCAGCAATTGGCCTTGAGCGGCGACTATGCCTTGTTGATCCTCGACGTGATGCTGCCCGGGCGCGATGGCTGGCAGATCCTGCAAGCGGTGCGCGGTGCCGGGCTCGATACGCCAGTGCTGTTCCTGACCGCCCGTGACGCGGTGGAAGACCGGGTACACGGTTTCGAATTGGGTGCCGACGATTACCTGGTCAAACCTTTCGCCTTTTCCGAACTGCTGGCCCGGGTGCGCAGCCTGTTGCGCCGGGGCGGCGTCGCGCAACAGGAGACCAGCCTGCAACTGGCTGACTTGCGCCTGGACTTGATCCGCCGCCGAGTCGAACGCAGCGGCCAGCGCATCGACCTGACCGCCAAGGAGTTTGCCCTGCTGGAAATGCTCTTACGCCGACAGGGCGAAGTGCTGCCCAAATCGTTGATTGCCTCGCAAGTGTGGGACATGAATTTCGACAGCGACACCAACGTCATCGAAGTGGCGATCCGCCGTTTGCGCCTGAAGATCGATGACGACTTCGCCAATAAACTGATCCACACCGTGCGCGGCATGGGTTATGTCCTTGAAGAGCGCCCCGCCTGATGCGGCACTTGTCCCTGAGCAGCCGGCTGGCGCTGCTGTTCGCCGCCTGCACCGCCGTGGTGTCGCTGTTCGCCGGGGTGTTATTCAGTCGCGCCAGCGAGGCGCACTTCATCGAGCTTGATCAGCAATTGCTCGACGGCAAGCTGATTGGCGTGCGTCGGGCGCTGGCCGACGCGAACGCGGCGGACGCCACGGCGCGGCTGGCGGATGAACTGAGCCGCCAGGCCGATCTGTCGTTGCGCATCACCGACCCCAACGGCCAGCGTCGCTACGACAGCGCCACCGATATCCCCCAGGACCTGCCCCACACACCGGGCCTGTCCACCCTCAGCCATGACGGCACCGACTACCGCGTGCTGAACGCAGCGCTGAATCCTGACCGCGCCGATTCGCCGCAATTGACCTTGCTGCTCGACATCACCCATCACCAGCATTTTCTGCAACGCATGCAGCGCCTGATCTGGCTCACGGTCGGTCTCTCGGCCCTGGCCACCGCGCTGCTCGGCGCCTGGGCAGCCCGTAGCGGCTTGCGGCCGTTGCGGCGCATGAGTGGGGTGGCCAGTGGGGTTTCCGCGCAATCGCTGAATGCGCGGTTGCCGGAAGCCGACATGCCGCCGGAACTGGCGGAAATGGCTCGGCACTTCAACGCCATGCTGGGACGCCTGGACGACTCGTTCCAGCGCCTCTCGGCGTTCTCCGCCGACATTGCCCATGAACTGCGCACGCCGCTGTCGAACCTGCTGACCCACACCCAAGTCACCCTGACCCGCCCACGCCCACTCGAGGACTACCGCGAAGCGTTGCACAGCAACCTCGAAGAGCTGCAATGGATGGCGCAACTGGTCAACGACATGCTCTACCTGGCGAAGGCCGATCACGGCTTGCTGATGCCAAGCCGTGAATCCCTGGAGCTGGGTGACGAGACCGATGTATTGCTGGAATTCTTCGCGCCACTGGCCGAGGACGCCCGCGTGACGTTGAGCCGTGACGGCAGCGCCCGCCTCGACGGAGACCGCAACATGCTGCGCCGCGCCCTCTCCAACCTGCTGGACAACGCGTTGCGCTTCACTCCGCCTGACGGCGAAGTCCGGGTGCACATGGTGGATGGACCGCAAGGCGTGAGCCTGTCGGTGGAGAACAGCGGCGAGGGGATCTCCCCGGAGTTACTGCCGCGACTGTTCGATCGATTCTACCGCGCCGATCCGGCGCGGCATGAGGGCAGCAGTGAACATGCGGGGTTGGGATTGGCGATTACCCAATCGATCATTCGCGCCCATGGCGGGACGATTCGCGGCGAATCGGCGGCTGGGTGGACGCGATTTGTGATTGAGTTGCCGAGGGGGGATTGAGGCGGTCTGCGGTGATCGTTCCCACGCTCTGCGTGGGAATGATCAGTGTTGACTTACGAGTATCTCAGCGCCGTCGCCGGCTCGATCTTCGCCGCCCGCCACGCCGGGTACAAGGTCGCAAGGAAGCTGAGGATGAAGCCCGCCGAACAAATCAGCAGCACATCCCCGCCCTGCAGTTCCGACGGCAAGTTGCTGACGAAATACACATCGGAACTGAAGATGTGCTGGCCGCTGACCCGCTCCACCCAACCCACCAGCTCGCTGACGTTGAGCGCAGCAATCACCCCGAGCACGCCGCCGATCAAGGTGCCGACGATACCGATCACCGTGCCCTGGACCATGAAGATCGCCATAATCTGCCGAGGCGTGGCGCCGATGGTGCGCAGGATGGCGATGTCGGCGCCCTTGTCGTTCACCACCATGATCAGGGTGGCGATGATGTTGAACGCGGCGACGGCGACGATCATCAGCAACAGCAAGCCGATCATGGTTTTTTCCATCTTCATCGCGCTGAACAGACTGCCCTGGGTGTGGGTCCAGTCATCCGCTTTGTAATCGGCGCCGAGGCCGCTGGCGATGGCGCCGGAAACCTGCGGTGCGGCGTACAAGTCTTTCACCGCCAAGCGCACGCTTTGTACCTGGTTCGGTTGCCAGTGCTGCATCTGCGCGGCGTCGGCGACGTGGATCAACGCCATCGAACCATCCAGTTCAGCGCCGACCTTGAACACGCCCACCACGTTCAAGCGTTGCATACGCGGGGTGATGCCACCCGGTGCGCTGCTGACTTCCGGCACGATCAGGGTGATCTTGTCGCCGACATTCAGACGGAAGCGCCGGGCAGTGATTTCACCCACCACCACACCGAACTCGCCGGGTTTCAGCGCATCCAGTCGACCCTGGACGATGTGCTGGGCCACGATCGACACCTTGCCTTCCTGGGCCGGGTCGACGCCGCTGATCTGGATCGGCTGCATCGAACCTTTGTACGACAGCATGCCTTCCATCTCGGTGAACGGTACGGCAGCCGTGACTTCAGGATTCTTCAAAGCGGCGGCGGCCACCGGTTGCCAATCGCTGATCGGATTGACGCCGACGATGGTCGCGTGGGGCACCATGCCGAGAATGCGCGAACTCATCTCGCGCTGGAAACCGTTCATCACCGAGAGCACCACGATCATCGCCAGCACACCGAGGGCGAGGCCGATCATCGAGGTCATCGAAATGAACGAAACAAAGCGATTGCGGCGCTTGGCGCGGGTGTAGCGCGTGCCGATAAAGATCGATAACGGTCTGAACATTGGCTGGGGCACCGTATAAAAATAAAAGACCCGACGCTTTTTCAAACGCCGGGTTTCAGCCCATCAAATGGGTGTTAAGCAGCCTTCTTGCAGGTGCAATACGCGGTCCATCTGGCGAGCCAGGTTCATGTCGTGGGTCACCACCAGGAACGCCGTGCGCATCGAGGTGCTGAGTTCCAGCATCAAGTCCTGGATGCCTTGCGCAGTGTGGGAGTCGAGGTTGCCGGTGGGCTCGTCGAGCATCACCAGGCCCGGCTGGTTGACCAGGGCGCGGGCGATGGCCACGCGCTGGCGTTCGCCGCCGGACAACTCGGACGGCTTATGCTCCAGGCGATGACCCAGGCCGACTCGCTCCAGCAACGCCGTGGCGCGCTGACGGGCTTCCGGAATCGCGGTCTTGCCGATTAACAATGGCATGCAGACGTTTTCCAGGGCGGTGAATTCCGGCAACAAGTGGTGGAACTGATAAACGAAGCCCAGCGAGCGATTGCGCAGCAGGCCGCGATTCTTCTCGTTCAGCGCCGACAATTCTTCACCGGCCAGCCACACGCTGCCGTGGGTCGGCGTGTCGAGGCCGCCCAGCAGGTTCAGCAAAGTACTTTTGCCCGAACCCGACGTGCCGACGATCGCCACGCGCTCGCCCGGATGCAGCTCCAGCTGCAAGCCCGACAACACCACCACCGACTCCGGGCCTTCCTCGTAGGATTTGCCCAGGTTGCGGCAGCTCAAGATTGCTTTATCACTCATGCCCGACTCACTCATAACGTAGCGCCTCCGCCGGCTGGGTGCGCGCGGCACGCCAGGCGGGATACAGGGTGGCGAGGAAACTCAGGACCAATGCCGCCGCGCAGACCATGACCACGTCCTGGCTCTGCACTTGCGACGGCAGGTAATCGATGAAATACACGTCGGCGTTGAGGAATTTATGCCCGATCACGCCTTCGAGGGCGGAAATCGCCGCGCTGACGTTCAGTGCGGCGAAAATCCCCACCACCGCACCGATCAGCGTGCCGACCACGCCGATCACCGTGCCCTGGACCATGAAGATCGCCATGATCGTCCGTGGCGTGGCGCCGAGGGTGCGCAGGATCGCGATGTCGCCCTTCTTGTCGTTCACCACCATCACCAGCGTCGAGATGATGTTGAACGCCGCCACCGCGACGATCAGCAACAGCAGCAGGCCGATCATGGCTTTTTCCATGCGGATCGCCTGGTACAGGTTGCCGTGGGTGCGGGTCCAGTCGCGGGCGTAGTAATGGTTTTCGCCGAGTTGCTGGGCGATGTTCCACGCCGTGCGCGGCGCCTGGAACAGGTCATCGAACTTCAGGCGCAAGCCCTGGACTTGATCTGGTTTCCAGCGATGCAAACGGGCCAGGTCCTGCAGGTTGGTGATGCCCAGGTAGCCGTCCAGCTCGCCGGCGCCGACATGGAAGATGCCGACCACGGTAAAGCGTTTCATGCGCGGGAACATCCCGGCCGGGGTCACCGTGACCTCCGGAGCAACGAAGGTCAGCTTGTCGCCAATCGCCGCACCGAGCTTGGTCGCCGCCTTGTCGCCGATGACAATGCCGAACTCCCCGGGCACCAGGTCGTCGAGTTTGCCCTGCTGCATGAAGTTGTCGATGATCGACACTTGGCGTTCTTGCGCCGGGTCGATGGCATTGAGCAGCACCTTGGACACCTGGCCGTTGTTGGTCAGCAAACCCTGCATCTGGGTGAACGGCGCGACGGCGGTGACCTGCGGATTCTGCTTGACCTTAGCGGCCAGCGCCGGCCAGTCACTGATGGGTTCACCGGACTCGATGGTCGCGTGTGGCACCATGCCCAGCACGCGGATGCGCATCTCATGATCGAAGCCATTCATCACCGACAGCACCACAATCATCACGACCACGCCTAGGGCGAGCCCGATCATTGAAGTCAGGGAAATGAATGAAACGAAATGATTGCGACGCTTTGCACGGGTGTAACGCGTGCCGATAA
>Ga0247742_10000504_pt1 | contig 31327 bp, 27 predicted proteins | sample UWRJL208509C2_FD_180944 | JGI IMG/M metagenome (GOLD analysis project Ga0247742, IMG submission 180944) | Plant litter microbial communities from Arlington Agricultural Research Station in Wisconsin, United States - UWRJ-L208-509C-2 | ecosystem: Environmental > Terrestrial > Plant litter >...
ACGCTTGGGTCCACCGGACAGCGGGGCATCAACCAGCGCGACGCCATACTCGGCCAGCTTGGCTACCGTTGCGGGAATGGCTTCGGTGCCAACGGTGCTGCCCAGGATCACCACGGCGCCCGGCTTCAGTACCGAGGCCACGCCGTTCTCGCCGAAGAGGACATCGTTGAGCTGCTCGCCGTTGCGGACGGCCAACAGCAGCGCGTCGGCACCTTGGGAAGCTTCGCGGGCGGAGTCGAAGGTCTTGATGCCGGCCGCTGCTGCGAGCTCCAGGCGCGGCTCGGCGATGTCGAAGCCGTGGACGGTCAGCTCGGAGGCAAGGCGGGTGGCCATGGGCAGGCCCATGGCGCCGAGGCCCAGGACGGTGATGGTGTAGTTGCTGCTGGTCATGGTGTTCTCCATTGAATGTGTGCGTTTAGAAAGTTGCGCTGAGCTTGCGGGTGACGTGGGTCAGGGACTGGTCGTCGCCCACGTTGCCGGCGAAGACGATGTACGGGATGCCCTTTGCGGGGCCATCCACCGGCTCCCACAGGGACACGATGCCCGGCAGCATGGGGCCACGGACAATCGCGTGGCGGATTTCCAGGCCGTGCGCGGCCACGTCCGAGGACGTGATGCCGCCCTTGGCGATGACGAACCGCGGCGGGAAGGTCTTGAGTGTCCGGTTCACCACGGCCACGACGGCGGCAGAGACTGTGCGGGCGATCTTCAGGCTCGCTGCGGCGTCGTCGGTTTTGATAAGCAGGCGGCTGGTGTGGACGATCACGTCGCCCTTGTGAAGGGCGTCGACGACGTCGGACACGACGGTTTCGATGTAAGCGTCGGCTTCTGCTTCGCCCTCGGTTTTGGTTCCGGCAATGAGCTTCTCGACGTCGATCTCGATGATCCGGGCCGAGCTGTGCTGAGCCGTGAGGTCATTGAGCTGCCGGGTGGTGACGCCAACGTGGGAGCCGACCACGATCAAGCCACCGGCTGAGGAGGGAGTGTTGCCTGCGAAGGCTTCTTCCGAGGTCAGCGCAGTGCGGATCTCCTGGCCGATGCGTCCACGGACGAACGGCGGGCCCACGCGGTAGAGCAGCTTCTTGCCGCGGCGTTCTGCTTCCTCGAGGCCAAGAGCCAGGGCACGGAAGTCGTTCTCTGTAACGATGTCGGCCACGATCGGGGTGGAGTTGGTGGCTGGCTCGAGGGCGTCAGCGATGGCCTTGGCGGAGATGGTGGGGTCCTGGGCTGACGCCCCGGCGCGGATGATGTTGAGGTCCAGGACGATCACATCGCTGGCCGGGAATCGGCCCTGCGACTTCTCCTCCACATACTTGGCCATCTCGGAGTTGGCGAAGCCGAAGCTGGCATCCTTGGCGAATTCCGTCTCAGCCACGGGAGTCAGTGCGCCGGCGTCGGCGCGCATGTAGTGCACACCGCCGATGGTGATGCGGCCGGCGTCGGGGAATGCCGGAACGATCACCACGCCGTCGGTGGGTTCGCCGGTTTCTGCAGCGACGGTGGCGGCGATGACGTCCGGCTCCAGCGGGTAGTGGCCACGGAGGGTGGAGTCGCTGCGGCTCACGAAGCCCAGCTTCACGTCGCCGGCGGCTGCGGCAGCCAGAGCGTTGCGGACGATTTCCTCATTGCGCGCTGCGGCTTCGGCCGGGTCAAGGCTGCGGGTGTTGGTGAGGACGTAGACCGCGGGCTTGGTCTGGTTCGCACGGATGTGGGTGAAAGCCCAGGTGAAGTCCTCCACGTCCCAGCGGGTGAGCACAGCGAGATCCGCAACTGACTGCGTTCCCGTGGGGTCGTCGTCGAGGACCACCAGGATCTTTGGTGCGTCCGCGGCAGACGCCGTCACGGCGTCGGCAACCAACTGAGCAGGAATCTGGACTTCCGCCGGGAAAGCGGCCAGAACGTCGGCTTCAAGGGTCACTATGCACTCCATCGTGGGAAATCTCTGTTGCGGTTTAGTGAATGTAAGATGTCAGACATCTAACATTTGAATTAGTGTGACACACGGCTCCTCACCGCGCAAGGTGCTGCGCATCACTAGGCTGGGAGGATGGCTGACAGCGCTGTTCCGCTCCCCTTCGTGAACGTCCTCACCCCTGCCGTTCCCGCAGGTCAGCCCATTCCGGCAGTCCTGATCCATGGCTGGGCGTCCGGTTCCGTGTATTGGGAACCCCTCGCGAATAAGTTGCTCGACGCCGGCAGGGAAGTCTGGATTCTGGACCTCCCCGGCTACCACCCGGGCGAGTCCCTCCCGCCGGATTTCGACTGGACCTTGGACTCGGCAGCGGCTTCCGTGGCCGCGGCCCTTGATGACCGGGCCAGCGGTGCGGTGCATATGGTGGGACATTCGATGGGTGGCAGTGTTTCGTTGATGCTTGCGGCAGCCCGCCCCGGCTTGGTGGCTTCATTGACCCTTGTGGGCATGGCGCCGGTGCCGCAGAATCAGGGGTTCAAGGAGGTGCTCAGGACCCAGCTGGATCAGGGGTTCTTCGACGCCGGGACCGTAGTGAAGCTCATGAACGCCTGGTATGGAGAGCTGGCCGCAGCAGACATGGCGCGGCTCAGCACAGGGTTCGACACTCCGTTTCCGATTCTGTCCGCCAGCGCGGTGGCGGCCATGACCGGAGTCGAACCTTCAGTGCCTGGGCGCGTCCGCGCGCCACTACTGGTGATCGCCGGCACTGGAGATCGGGTGCGTCCTATCGAGCAAATGCGCGCGTTCGTGGCCGCCAGCCCGGGTCGCCGGTTGGCGGCCATTCGCGGCGCCGGCCACAACGTCCACTGGGAACAGCCCGAACACTGCGCGGAGGCGCTCCTTGAATTTTGGGAAGCAAGCTGGCCACCGCCAGCGTAAGATGTCTGACATCCACCCGCCCCGAGGGTAATCCACGGGGACCCGGGCGGTCTGAAGGACAGGAAATGGGGACACATGGCACGCAAGTCATTGGTGGGCGTCGTGGCCGATGAGCTGCTGGACAGGATCATCGCGGGCGAATTTCCGCCCGGAACAGTGGTACCGGGCGAACTGGAGCTCAGCGCCAAACACGAAGTAAGCCGCATGACAGTGCGCGAGGCCATGAAAACCCTTGAGGCCCAGAGAATCCTCAGCGTTGAACGCGGCCGCGGAACGTTTGTTAACCCCCTCAACCAGTGGGCCTCCTTGGAAGCCGTGTTGCGTGCGGCGTCTGAAGGAACGAAGGACGCGGCGGCTGCGATCCATTTGATTGAACTCCGGCGCATGCTCGAAACCGGCGCCTGCGAACTCGCCGCCGAGCGCATCTCCGATGATGAGCTCGCCGCACTCAGGGACCACGTGGAAAAGATGCAGGCCTCCCACGAAGTCAACGATCTCGCCGGGTTTGTCGAAGCCGACCTCGCCTTTCACGATGTAATTCTCCACGCTTCCGGCAACGTGTTTGTGGCAGTGCTTTTCGAACCCCTGCACAGGGTCCTGGAAGCCCGGCGCGCCGAGACTTCAGCCTTCCCGGAGATCCAGGAACACGCGATCGGGCACCACCGGAAGATCGCCGCGGCTTTGGAATCGCGCAATCCCAACGAGGCCCGTCTCGCGATGGACGCGCACATGCAGCAGACGCTGGACGATCTGAAGACGTACGTTCTGGAGGCGTAGCTGGCACAGGCACTCGCCGCGAGGTCTACTATTGTGTCTATAAGTGCACAATAGTAGACATAGGAGGAATCTTGCGCCTGCAGAACCCCTTGACTGCCATCAGCCCGTCGCTGGATATGGGTGCGCTGTACGTCCTTGCGCGGGCTGATGCCGACTTCACCGCCCCCGGCATCTGCAGCCTCCTTCCCGAGCCCAGCTCACTCGCCGGAGTCCGCAAGGCACTCGCCCGCTTGGTCGATCAAGGCATTGTCGTAGAGAAAGTTGCCGGAAGAACTCACATTTTCCGCCTCAATCGTCATCACCTCTTGGCCAAAGCAGTCGAGGAGATGGCCAGCGCAAAAGACCATCTCATCGAGCGCATTCGGACCGAGATCGAGTTGTGGGAATTCGCGCCGATTGTCGTCACGATTTATGGCTCGGCCGCACGTAATGACATGCGAAACGATAGCGACATAGACCTGTTCATCGCCCTTCCGAACGACGTCAACGAGTTGCAGGCCGAAACCAGAATAGCCACTCTGGCCGGCGAAATCAGCGCCTGGACGGGCAACGACACGCGGCCTTTTGTCTTCCTGGAGTCGGAAGTAGCGCCTTCGTCGATTTTCGAGTCCATCATCGATGAGGGCGACACACTTTTCGGCGATGGAACGTGGTTGCGCCGCGTTCTCCGCGCTGGCAGTGGCGCTTAGATGAGGACCACACCGGGAAGCGAAAGTATCCGCCGAGGTCGCTTGAGCAAGGCCGCGCAGTTCCAGCGGGTGGCCATGGATGCCCTCGAACTTGCTGAAGAACACTACGAAGTTGCCGACGCCGTGGCAACCCTCTGCATCCACGCAGGAATCGCCGCCTCTGACGCCATCTGCATTGCTCGGCTCGGTCACTTCGCGCAGGGCCAGGACCACAATGACGCGGTAGCTCTGCTCAAGTCAGTGGATGGGGGCGCTGTTGGATTATGCTCGCCGATAGCTTTCCGTCATCGGCGCAGGCTCTCGCTGGGTAGCTCTCCGAAGGCCTTTACGTAGAGCGCAGAGAAGCGCCCTTGGTGCGTGAAGCCGCAGAGTTCCGCGATGGCCGTGACACTCTGCTCGCGGGGGCTCGCCTCCAGGAGCATCTCCCGGGCACGGTCCAGCCGGATACTGCGCAGCAACTCCGACGGCGTCGCTCCAGTTTCCGCCCGAAGTGCCGTTTGCAGCGTTCGAACCGAGACACCCAAGCACTCGGCGATGTCCGGCACGGTAAGTTCCTCGAAAGCATGCCGGTCCAACAGCTCGCGGAACTCCCGGACCAGGCGGCTTTCAGATTCCGCGTCCCGGGTCTCATCACCGGGCAACTCCATGGCCATCAGCAGGCGTGACACCATGCTGTCCGCCAGCAGCCCCTGCACAAACGCGGGAGCAGTGGTACGTGGCTGGCTGATCATGTCGTCATGAAGCTCGACGACGGACCTCAAGAACGCGCGGCCGGCGGCACCTGAAAGGTCCATGCCATAGCCCAGATCAACGGTGTCATGGCCATAAAGCTGACCCGCCACCCGCTCAACCGCTGAACGACGCACGTAGACAATGAGGTGCGGACTTCCGCCGTCCCAGCTCATGGAGAAGGGCCGGTGGAGCGGAGGAACAGTGGCCATCCGGGGACCCGACTCCACCGTGCTGGCACCCACCTTCATGGATGCGTGCCCTGCCAACGGGATCTGCACCAGGTGGAAATCCTGCAGGCCCTCGGGTTCAATCCGGACGTCGGCTCCGTAGTCCAGGAACTCGATCCCCACGTCACCCCGGTGCAGGGAGCGCAACTTCATGTCCACCGAGGACTGGTGCGTCAGTGGTGCAAGCTCGTGGCTGCAGAACAGTTCGGCGATCCTGGCGTGTGCCTCGTCCACGTCAGTGGTGGCCATGGTTGGGCGACCCCGGAGCACATCACGGGGAAGAATCCTCACCATCCGCCACCTACTTCACAGGGTCTTGTGCAGCTTTTCGCTTATCGGACGATCCTCGCGCCAACTGGATATTCCGGAGTCCAACAGCTGTCTAGAGTCGCTTTTGAGACAAGTATGACGCAGCTCACAGCACCATAACAGCGGCGGAAGCGGGGTGAGGACCAGTGAAGAACATCAAGGTGGTACATGCCCGCAGAGACGAATGGGACAGGAGCCACTTCGAACTCTGGGCGGCGGAGCTTCGGGCCAGGGAAACCCACCTCACTTCCGCGGCATGGGTGGGTTGGCACGAGGAAGAGGAAGAACCTGCGTAATTCGGATGATCACTGCGCCAAGTGGATATTCCGCCGGAGAAGGGCAACCTAGAGTCACTTCAAGAGTGAATATGACGCACGTCATATTCACGTAACACAGCACGCGAGAGAAAGGGTTCGGCAGATGTCAGCACTCGAAGGCAGGACGGCAATCGTCACCGGTGGGGCCACCAAGGTGGGGCAAGGCGTGGTGACCTCATTGCGCGACGCCGGAGCCACGGTGGTGGTTGCGGATATAGCTCCCGACGGCGACACCCTCACCAAAGCTCTCGGGGAAGGGATTCACTATTCCCACACGGACATCACCGACGATGCCGCAGTCAGCGAACTGGTGGAGGAAACCGTGGCCCTCTACGGCGGGCTCGGCGTCCTGGTAAACCTCGCCTGTACCTACAAGGACGACGGCGCAGCCTCCGGGCGAGCCGACTGGCTCGAAGCACTCAACGTCAATCTGGTCAGCGCCGTGGTGGCGAGCAATGCGGCCCGACCCTACCTCAAGGCGTCCGGCCACGGTGCCATCATCAACTTCACCTCCATTTCCAGCTCGGTGGCCCAGACCGGCCGATGGCTCTATCCGGCCAGCAAAGCAGCCCTGGTTCAGGTGACCCGCAGCATGGCCGTGGACTTCGCAGAAGACGGCATCCGCGTGAATTCCGTCAGCCCCGGCTGGGTCTGGAGCAACATCATGGACTCCCTCAGCAACGGGAACCTCCAAAAGACAGACTCGGTTGCGGCCCCCTTCCACGCCCTCAAGCGGGTCGGCCGCCCGCACGAGGTGGGTGACGTGGTCGCTTTCCTCGCCAGTGACAAAGCAAGTTTCGTCACCGGTGCCGATTGGGCCGTTGACGGCGGCTATTCCGCCTTGGGACCGGAACGAGCCGAAGAGGCTATTCCCCTGCTCGCAGCAAACTAACGCCAAGCTTCACAACAACCTCCACCAGAGAGAAAGGCAACGCCATGACGCAACGCCACATCACCATCGTCGGGGCCGGCCAGTCCGGGCTTCAGCTGGGCATCGGACTCCTGGACGCCGGCTACCAGGTGACCACCATCTCCAACCGCACGCCCGAGGAAATTGCTGGCGGCAAAGTAGCCTCCAGCCAATGCATCTTCCACAACGCACTTGAGAACGAGCGGGCCCTCGGCCTGGACTTCTGGCCCGATGCTCCCACCGTGGACGGCATCTCCTTCACCATCCCCCACCCCGAGCTGCCGGGTGAGAAGGCGATCAGCTGGGCCTCACGACTGGACAACCACGCCAAGTCCATCGATCAGCGGGTGAAGTTCCCCAAGTTCATGGAAGAGTTCACAGCCCGCGGCGGCGAGCTGGTCTTCGAAGATGCCGGTTTGGCTGAGCTGGAAAAGTACACGCAGACCTCGGACCTGGTGATCGTGGCGGCCGGCAAGGGTGAGATCGCCCAACTGTTCACCCGCGACGCCGAACGCAGCACCTACGATGCCCCGCAGCGCGCCCTGGCCTTGACCTATGTGACGGGCCTGAAACCCCGCGAAGAGTACTCGGCGGTCTCGTTCAACCTCATTCCGGGCATAGGTGAGTACTTCGTGTTCCCCGCGCTGACCACCACCGGTCCTTGCGAAATCATGGTCTTCGAAGGCGTGCCCGGCGGCCCGATGGACACATGGAAGGGGCTCAGCCCGGAGGAACACCTGGAGAACTCCAAGAACATCCTCTCGAAGTTCCTGCCGTGGGAAGCCGAGCGTGCCACGAATGTGGAACTGACCGATCCCAACGGTGTCCTTCAAGGCCGGTTCGCCCCCACCGTCCGCCACCCGATTGCCACACTGCCTAGCGGCAGGCAGGTACTGGGCCTGGCCGACGTCGTGGTGTTGAACGATCCCATCACCGGGCAGGGCTCCAACAACGCGAGCAAGTGCGCGGCGTCGTATCTGGACAGCATCACCCGGCACGGCAATGGCGCCTACGATGCGAGCTTCATGCAGGCAACCTTCGAGCGCTATTGGGATTACGCGCAGCACGTTGCACACTGGACAAATGCCCTCCTGGCCCCGCCTCCGCCGCATGTCCTGGAGCTGCTGGGTGCTGCGAACAGCGAACCGGACATCGCGCACCGCTTCGCCAACGGCTTCAACCATCCGCCGGAATTCCAGGATTGGTTCATGTACCCGGACAAAGCCGCAAGCTACCTCGCAGACCTTTCCGCCACCAAAGTTTCGTAGCACAACCCTGCTAATAAGGACTCAACCATGCGAAAAATAGCAATCGTGGGGGCCGGCGAATCCGGCGCCCAGCTGGCATTGGGCCTGCAACGGGACGGCTACGCGGTAACGCTCCTGTCCGACCGGTCCGCAGCCCAGATCCGCACCGGCAAGGTCATGTCCAGCCAGTGCCTGTTCTCAACCGCCCTCGACGCCGAAGCCCACATGGGAACGGCGCTCACCGAATTCTACGAATCCGGATCCGTCCCTGGCATCACCTCCATCCGGCTACGCGTGGATGCTGATGAACCCATCGAGTGGGAAGCACCCCTGGACGGTCCCGCCCGGTCCATTGACCAGCGCATCAAGAGTGCCCTCTGGATCGAGACGTTTGTTGCAGCCGGTGGCGACTTCCGCATTGAGAAGGTCACCCCGAGGATGCTCGAAGAACTCGCCCATGACTACGAACTGGTCATTGTCAGCACCGGCAAGGGCGAAATCGGCCAGATCTTCCCGCGGGACAAGGCAAAATCGCCCTTCGACCGGCCGCAAAGGGTTCTGGCGCTGAACTACGTCACGTCCGACGGCGGTGCTTCCGCCGGCTCGTCCGCGGCAGGTACCGACGGCGGGGGCGACGCCATCCGCATGTCCATGGTCCCCGGCGTCGGGGAGTTCTTTACGTTCCCGGGCCTGACCGTCTCCGGCCCGTGCCGCATGATGGTGTTCGAAGGCGTGGTGGGCGGCCCCATGGACCGCTGGACCGACGTCGGGACTCCGCAGGAACAACTGGACCGTTCGCTGGAAATCCTGCGTGAGCATTTCCCGCACGAGGCTGAGAACTTCGCCACGGCAGAACTGACTGACGACGGCGCCACACTCCTGGGACGCATCACGCCCACGGTGAGGTCCGCCGTCGGGGAGCTCGGCAACGGCAAGTTGGTGTTCGGGCTGGGCGACGCCGTGGTCCTCAATGATCCCCTCACCGGGCAGGGATCCAACAACGCGACCCTGGCTGCGAAGTACTACCTTGACGCGATTGTTCGCCGCGGCCAGCAACCTTTTGACCGCCCATGGATGGAGCGGACGTTCGACGAATTCTGGCGCGGCTGGGGGCAATGGGCCGTGGAATGGACCAACGATCTCCTGAAGCCGCGGCGTGATCACCAGAGGACGCTCCTCCGTGAAGCCGCTGACCACCCGGCACTGGCAGCAAGCATCGTGAGCGGTTTTGATGACCCCCGGACGTCGTATCCCTGGTGGTTCGACTCCGCAGCTGCCGCGGACTTCATGCAGGCCAGGAAAGAAGAGGACACGTCGGTGTTCGATGTCCGTGATTTCCGCAGCGCCCTAGGTCAGTACGCCACGGGCGTCACCGTGGTGACCACGGTGGCGGCGGACGGCCGAAAAGTAGGCATGACCGCCAATTCCTTCACCTCAGTGTCCATGGAGCCGCCGCTGGTGCTCTGGTGCCCCAGCAAACGGGCGCCCAGCCTGGGTGATTTCGAGGACGCAACGCACTTTGCCATCAACATCCTGGCCAGTGACCAGCACGTCTTGTCCCGGCAGTTCGCAACACCTGCCACGGACAAGTTCGTGGGCGCAGAAACCACTGAAGGAATCGCCGGTGTTCCGCTGCTGAAGGGCGCTGTGGCCACCTTCCAGTGCCGCACCGTTTCGCGACATGACGCCGGTGACCACGTCATCTACGTGGGTGAAGTGGAAAGCTACAAGCACGACGGCGGTGCTCCCCTGGTGTTCCACGGCGGCAAGTATCACGCCACGGCCAGCCATCCGGATTTCTAGGCACACCCTTATGAAAGGTGCGGTTATGGACGATTCAGTTGACGTAGCGATCATCGGTTCAGGCATCAACTCCTTGGTGGCGGCGGCAGAATTGGCCTTGGCCGGGAAGCGCGTGTGCATCATCGAGCGCTCTGACCGTCTTGGTGGTTTCATCCATTCCGCCGAGCGGACCCTTCCGGGCTTCATCCACGACTCCTTCTCCTCCTGGCACCCGTTGTTCGTGTCCGGCGGTGCCTACGGGGCGCTGGGCAAGGAGCTGCACGCCAGGGGCCTGGAGTATTCCAACACCTCCGGCCCGGTGACAGCGAGCGTTGCCGCGGACCCGGCCACCGGAGCCCACCGCGTGGTCATCGCGGAGCGGGACCCGGCCACCACAGCTGCTGCGTTCAAGGAACCCGGCGACCAAGCTGCGTATCTGGCAATGCTTGATGATCTGGGCCGCAACGCAGGAACGGTGTTCGGGGCTTTCGGAGCAGAGCTTCGGTCTTTTGGGGAAGTGGCAAAGATTGCTTTGGGGGCCTTACGACGCGGGCGCTTCCAAGGGACGGAAGCCTTCGTCCGCGATTCCGTGATGAGCGGACGAAACTATGTCCGCAGCCGTTTTGATGGCTGGGAAGCGGACCAGCTGTGGTCACCCTGGCTTCTGCACGCAGGGCTCGGCCCGGACCAAGCCACAGGCGGCGTCATGCTGCCAGTAATGGCCATGAGCATGCACAGCTTTGGGCTCCCCGTGGTTACGGGCGGTGCTTCGCGGTTTGTGGGTGCGTTCGAGTCGTTGCTGCGCGACAACGGGGTGCGGATCATGCTGGGCGCGGAGGCCGAGGAAATCGTGGTGTCGTCCGAGGTTTCCGGCAAAGATGCCGTCACCGGCGTCCGCACATCCCAAGGCGTGGTTTCAGCCGGCACGGTGCTCGCGAACGTTTCGCCCCAGGCCCTCTACACCCGGCTCCTCCGGCAACCACCCGCTGGTACGGCCCAGGCCGCCGAACGCTACCAGAACGGCCGCGGTGCCATGCAGATCCACCTTGCTGTGGACAAGCCTGTGGAATGGCTCGATCCCAGGCTCAACACCGTCCCTCTGGTTCATATCAGCAATGGCTCTGACAGCACCGGAATCGCCTGTGCCCAGGCTGAAGCGGGTCTGCTGCCCAACGAACCTACCGTGGTGGTGGGCCAACAGTGCGTCCTCGATCCGTCGCGGGCTCCGGAGGGCAAAGCCACGTTGTGGTTGCAGCTCCAGGAAGTCCCGTTCACGCCCGTAGGTGACGCAGCCGGCCAACTGGACGTTGCGGGCGGCTGGACTGACGAGCTGAAGCACGGCTATCTGGAACGGGTCCTGGCCCGGTTGGAGCACTTCGCCCCGGGAACCAGGGCAACCGTCCTGGCCTCGGAGGTTTTGGCACCGACGGATCTGGCCGCAGCCAATCCCAATGCCGTCAACGGCGACCCCTACGGCGGCTCCGCGGAACTCTTCCAAAACCTGCTCTGGCGGCCCTTCCCCGCAGCGGCAGGACACCAAACCGCCGTCGAAGGTCTCTGGCACATCGGCGCGTCGACCCATCCCGGCCCCGGACTTTCCGGCGGTTCCGGACACTTGGTAGCCCAAAAGCTGACCGCACTACCCTCACCACTTTCCCGCCTTCAAGCAGCACTTAAACCAAGCAAGCGATAGGAGAACAATGTCTGTTCTGGCCGGGCTCACTGCAGCCCTCTCGAGTGGTTCCGTGGAAATCATCGATCTCACCACGCCGCTCAGTTCCGAGACCCCCATCCTGAACCTGCCGCAGCCGTTCGCGAACACCGTGGGCTTGTCCGTTTCGCCGGTAAGCAATTTCGACGACGCCGGCCCTGCCTGGGCGTGGAACGACGTCACAGTGGGCGAGCACGCCGGGACGCACCTGGACGCTCCGGTTCACTGGATCACGGGCAAGGACGGCAAATCCGTGGACCAGATTGAACCACACCGCCTGGTGGGGCCGCTGGTGGTGATCGACAAGACCGCTGAAGCTGCCGCGGATCCGGACTTCCTTCTGGAACCGGAGCACTTTGAACAGTGGCAGCAAGAGCACGGCGCGTTCCCGGAGAACTGTTGGGTCATCTTCCGGACGGGCTGGGCGGCTCGAGGCGCTGACGCTGCGGCTTTCGTCAACGCGGACGACGCCGGACCCCACACTCCCGGAGTCTCCGCCGCGGGTGCCAAGTGGCTTGCCGGTAACGCCTCGATCAGTGGTTTTGGCGTGGAGACCGTGGGCATCGACGCCGGCCAGGCAGGTGGCCTGGATCCGATGTTCCCGGTTCATTCGTTCCTGCTCGGCGCTGACAAGTATGGCGTCACCTCGCTGCGGAATGTGGATCGACTTCCTGTCACCGGTGCCACGTTGGTGGTTGCTCCGTTGCCGATCGTGGGCGGCACGGGTAGCCCCAGCCGTGTGTACGCGTTGGTGGAAAAGGGCACGGTGGAGCGAGCATGAGCGCGGAAGTAAGGGTCTCCACCCTGGTGGGCAGGACGCTGGCGAAGCTCGGCGTCGGACATGTTTTCGGCGTGGTGGGCTCCGGTAACTTCGATGTCACCGGCACGCTCATGGCGGAAGGCATTCCGTTCACCGCCGCACGGCATGAGGGCGGTGCCGCCACCATGGCCGACGCCTATTCGCGGATGTCCGGCAAGGTGGGTGTGGTCACTACCCATCAGGGCTGCGGACTGAGCAACGCCATCACCGGGATCGGGGAGGCAGCCAAAAGCCGGACGCCGATGATCGTGCTGACCGCCGACACCCAGGCCGCTGCCATCCGCTCCAACTTCAAGATCGACCAGGACGCCCTGGCCCGCAGCGTAGGAGCCGTGGCCGAGCGCGTCCACTCCCCCGCCACAGCTGTCGCAGACACCATGCGGGCATTTCGGACGGCAGTGAATGAACGCCGCACCGTGGTCCTCAGTTTGCCGTTGGACGTGCAAAATGCCAGCGCCGCGGACGAGGTGAGTGCCGTCGTCGCGCCTGAACCCTTGAAGGTGCGCCCGGATGCTGCCGCCGTTGAGCAGTTGGTGGCCCTGCTCGCCGCAGCGGAACGCCCGGTGTTCGTTGCCGGGCGGGGCGGGCGCGGTGCCAGGGACCAGATCCTGGAGCTGGCGCGCCATGCCGGAGCGCTGGTGGCGACCTCGGCCGTGGCGAGCGGACTGTTCAACGGCGATCCCCACAACCTGGGCATTTCCGGCGGGTTTTCCTCGCCTGCCACGGCGGAGTTCATCAGCGGCGCGGACCTGATCGTGGGGTGGGGCTGTGCGCTGAACATGTGGACCATGCGGCACGGACGGCTGATTTCCGCTGGCACCAAAGTAGTGCAGATCGACGTCGAAGATTCCGCGCTCGGCGCCAACCGGCCCATTTCGCTGGGCGTCTTGGGCGATTCGGCGCTGACGGCTGCGGATGCGTTGGTGGCATTGCGCTCGGTTCAGCCCGAACCTGCGGAAAAGTACCGCACCGAGGCTAACGCACTGGCCATCAAACAGAGCTCACGGTGGCGGGACGTTTCCACAGCGGATCTGTCCACGGCAACCTCCATCGATCCCCGCGTCCTCACCCGCGAACTCGACACCCTGCTCCCTGCCGAGAGGATCGTGGCAGTGGATTCGGGCAACTTCATGGGCTACCCCAGCCAATACCTTGCCGTGCCGGACGAGTTGGGATTCTGCTTCACCCAAGCATTCCAGGCAATCGGGCTGGGCCTGTATTCGGCGATCGGCGCTGCCCTCGCCCAACCGCACCGACTGCCCGTTCTCGGCGCGGGTGATGGCGGATTCCTCATGGGAATCAGCGAGCTGGAGACCGCCGCGAGGCTGAAACTGCCCCTGGTGTGCATCGTCTACAACGACGCCGCCTACGGGGCCGAGGTGCACCACTTCGCTTCGGAGCACACAGAGGCCGAGCTCTCCAGCGTGGTGTTCCCGGATACGGACATCGCCTCGATTGCCCGTGGATTCGGGGCGGAAGGCGTGACGGTGCGGACCGTGGCGGATCTGGAAGCGATTCGCCCGTGGATTGCCGTCTACGAAGCCGGGACCCAGGACCGGCCCCTGGTGATCGACGCAAAGATAGCGTCCGACGGCGGATCGTGGTGGCTGGCCGAGGCCTTCCAGGGCCACTAAGCCCCGCCTCACCCAACTGAGAAGCAGCAGTGCGCGTTTTGAGGGCTCAAAACGCGCACTGCTGCTTCCTACATGGGTGGGGCGGTGCTTCCCCGCACCACCAGCTCCGTGGCGACTTCCAAGGCAGCCGAGGAACTACTTCCCTGTTCGATCTGCTCCGTGAGCATGCCCACGGCCATCGACGCGAGCTGGGCGAGGGGTTGCCTGACAGTAGTGAGGGGCGGTGACGTGAGTGCTGACTGGGCGATGTCGTCAAAGCCCACAACGCTGAGGTCGCCAGGGATTTTCAGCGATCGCTGGGCCGCCGCGTTCATGACGCCCAAGGCCTGCAGGTCGCTTCCCGTGAAAATTGCCGTGGGTCGCTCCGGCAGGTCCAGAAGTTCTCCGCCAAGCCGAAGCCCGGACTCGATACTGAAATCGCCGTCGCGCACGAACTCGGGAAGTACCGGCAGCCCGGCTTCATGAAGGGCGGCCGCGTAGGCTGCGTAGCGGGCACGCCCATGACCCGGGCTGTGGACGCGGCCTGTAATGATGCCGATGCGCTCATGCCCCAGTTCCAGAAGATGGGACACCGCCCGCAGCGCTCCGGAGAACGACGCCGGGCTGACGCTGGGTATCTGCAGGCCCTGGGAGCCCTCGGGGTCGATGGCAACGGCGGGAATGTTCAGCGTCCGCGCCAGCTCTACCAGTGGTGAGCCCTGCCGCGGAGCCAACAACATCACGCCGTCCAGGCGGTTGCCGGAGGGTTCCCGCAGTTTCTGCCAGTTCTCCGCTGTTGCGTTCACGGCTCGGGTGTAGGCCACGGTGTAGCCAAGGCGTGCGGCTGCAGCTTCCACGCCTTCCATGGTTTCCAGGACCCACGGAGAATCAAAGTTGTTCACCACCAATTGCAGCAATCCGGGTTCGGTGGGCGACTGCCGCTTGGTGTAATCAAGGTCCTCCAAGGCCTGCTGAACACGGGCGCGCGTTGCCTCGGAGACGTGGGAGCGGCCGTTCAACACCTTGGAAACAGTGGGGACGGAGACGCCGGCGGCGGCAGCCACGTCTGCGATCTTGGGGCGCGGAGTGGCGGTCAATGGGGCGGTCCTTGAACTCATGGGGATACGGGGGCGGCAACGCGCTGGGCGGCCGCCCGGCGGACCGGCGCAGTGTCCACCCGCACGGGACCAACGATAACACTCCCGCGTTGACGCGAGCCCAAGGGCGACGCCGCGAAAATCCCCAGCTCAGCGCCGATCCAGCGGCCCTCAACAACATCGAAATCCCAGATGGGAATCTGCCACGGATCCGTGGGACCCACCCGCCAGGCAAACGTGGCCTGCGGAGTTTCATCTATGCGGATCTGCAGCTCAATACGCGGCCCCGGAAGGGCCACGGCGCGCCCTATCGGCTGCTCGTGCGGACCTTCGCTGCCGGTTCCGCTACCCAGGACGTAGCCGTCCGGGGTGCGTACGATCCCCAGCCAGGCGTACCGCTGACCCAGAACCACGACGCCGGCCCGGGTACCTGGAGCCACATCGTCCAGTTCCAGGGTGGTGGTGAATGTGGACGGTTCGCCGGGGAGGATCTGGCCCAAGACGTTAGGGAGCTCGCGGAGATTGATGGGATCGTTGGCTTGCGGACGGAGTACCAGATGTCCTCCTCCACAGGTGGACAGCCATTCGTCCCGGGGGTTGGCCTGCCAGTGCCACTGCGGGCCCAGGCCGGGGGACGTGAAGTTGTCACCGGCGGGTGGTGCACAGTTTTCGGGCGAAGTACCGCGCGGGTAGGGGTGGCTCGAAACCGGGGTTCCCGGTCCGCCGTCGTCCGCTGTTTTGCCCATCCACGGCCAGCCGTCTTCACCCCAGCCCATGGGCTGGAGGTGAACCACGCGTCCGTACGGCCCCCGGTCCTGGAAGTGCAGGAACCAGTCTTCGCCCTCAGGAGTAGTGACCCAGGCGCCTTGATGCGGGCCATTCACGGGCGAATCGCCCTGCTCCAAGACGCGCCGTTCCTCGTAAGGTCCGAACGGCGACCGCGAGCGGAAAACCGACTGCCATCCTGTAGCAACGCCTCCCGCCGGCGCGAAAATCCAGTACCAGCCGTCGCGCTGATAGAACTTGGGCCCCTCCAGGGTTGAGAAGCCCGGCAGGTCTTCGCCGTTGATGACGTGGGTTCCATGGTCCAGGAGCCGGGAGGCGTCCGGGCTCATCCGGTGCACAGTGAGCCGGTTCTTGACTCCGATCCGGCTCTTGGCCCAGCCGTGGACCAGGTACGCCGTGCCGTCTTCGTCCCACAGGGGGCAGGGGTCGATGAGTCCACGTCCGGGATAGAGGAGATGGGGTGCGCTCCACGGTCCTTCCGCCTTCTCTGCGCTGAGCACGAAAATGCCGTGGTCCGGATCCGGATAGAAGATCCAGAACTTGCCATCATGGTGACGCAGCGCCGGAGCCCACACGCCACTTCCGTGCCTCACCAGCGAATAGTGGCTGGATTGTGGGAGCTCCCGGAGCGCATGCCCGGCGTGCTCCCAGTCCACCAGGTTCCGCGACCGCAATACCGGCAGGCCGGGAACCCTGTTGAAGCTGGAGGCGACGAGGTAATAGGTGCCGTCAACCTGTACCGCGTCAGGATCCGGCCAGTCACCGTTGAGGATGGGGTTGTTGTAGACGGGGGTGCGGTGTCGGGTTGTCATGGTGTCCTGTCGGGTGAGCTGCTGAAGTGGTGGAGAAGGAGTTCCTCGACATGCTGGGGGCTGGTTAGGGAGCCGTCGTGGACCACTGCGTGGAGACTGAGCTTGAGCGGATTGCCCCGGTCCACTGTTGCCGGGTGGTCCCACGCGACGGCCGGACCCGCGCCTACATAGCCGTCAGTGCGCACAAACCAAGGGCGCAACGCGGAGGTGTCTTGAGCGAGGATGACACTGACGTTTTGGCCCTCATGCCGGGTTTCCATCGCGAGCCAAGGGGAAAGTGATCCATGGGCTATGCCCGTCCCTGTTCCTCCTGAACACAGCACTTTGGCCGGGACATCACCCGACGGGAAGCGCCAGAATATGCCGCCGTAGCCAGCGCCGCTACGCCCTTTAACGGCAGACGACGACACGGACAACTGCTCCACGTCACCGGCAGGCTGAAGCAGGGATTCGAACGCAAGGCTCCACGTGTTTGCGGCAGGGTGCTCTTGGTATCGGTAGCTCCGCCCCTCCACAGCCAACGGGTCTCCGCTCTTGTCCAGCCACACCACCGTCCCCTTCCCCAGCCCCTCCAGGGACAGCCATTCCGCGAGCACTTGACGTCCGTGGTTGGGAAGGATTGCCGGGCCATTTTCGGTGAATGTGGATCCACCCCAGAAGTTGGTTCCGTTCAGGTCCGAGAAAGAGAGCGACAGACCGAGGTGGTGCGGGTGATCAACTGGACCAGCTTCCGTCACCGCCACTCCGGCCAGAGTCCGTACAGGGTGGAGGTACGGCCTGGGAGACAGCACGGTTGCCAGATCGCCGCCGGTGTTCATCTCCAGCACGGTTGCGCCGTTGAGTTGGAAGCTTCCCATTCGACCTCCTTGTGATGGGTTCCGCTGCGTGGGAATCAGCATAAACAGACCAGAAAGAGTTCGGCAACTACTTATGAAAGTTTCTTTGAACTATTTTCCGGTATTGAGTTGTGATGTGTTGACAGTCACAGCCATTCGTTGCTAGAAATCGTTTACTCAGTAATTTTCACCTCACTCTTGGGTCGCTGTGATGGTCTAAGCAATGCTGCCCACGCCCGTACACCGGAAAGTTTCCGTCCAAATATTCAGCGAGTTTGTATCCATGCCCGAAGATCGGGCACCAGAAAGGCGTCATTCGATGAAGAAGACAGCAAGCACTCCTATCCCGCGCAGGCTGGTCCTGGGCGCCGCGGTGGTCGCGGCCGGGTTGGCCCTGAGCGCCTGCGGAGGAGGTGGCGCAACCTCCTCCGGAAGCGGCGGCAACGTGGAACTGAACTTCGTCTTCTGGGGCGATGCCAACCGGGCCAAGATGACGGAAGCTGCACTGCGGATCTTCGAAAAGAAGAACCCTGGAATCACCGTTAAAACCGAATACCAGGACAGTGCCCCTTACGCAGACAAACTGGCCACCCGATTCGCAGGCGGCAACCCGCCTGACGTCCTGGCGATGGCCAACCGCAGCCTCTTGGAGTACGCCCAGCGCGGCACCCTCGCCGACCTCAAGTCCTTCCCCGAGCTGAACCTGGACAAGGTTCCGGAAACCACGCTGAGTCGCGGCGAGGTTGACGGCAAGCTCTACGGTCTCGCCACCGGAGTAACCACCATCGGCATGGTGGTCAACAAGACCATCACGGACCAGGCCGGCGTCACCATCCCGGACGACAAAACCTGGAGCTGGGAGGATTACGCCAAGTTCGCCACCGAAGTCACCCAGAAAACCGGAGGCAAGGTCTACGGCGCCGGTTACGACGTCGCCACGGAAACCGGGCCCATCATTCTGGCTCGCCAACGAGGCGAAGATTTCTATACGAAAGACAACAAGCTCGGCGTCAGCGAAAAGACCATAGAGGACTGGTTCCAGTACAGCGTGGACCTCCGGAAGTCAGGCGGATACCCACCAGCTGGCTTCTTCGAGCAAATCGGGGGATCCCCCGCGCAGTCCTATCTGGCAAAGGGCACAGTCGCCTCCCAGATCATCCCCATCAACAACTTCCGGGGCTACAACGAGGCCGTGGAGGGCGAAGTGGTCTTGCTCCGCATTCCAGGTGAAACCACGGGCGAGCGCCGCGGTTACTCCGCAGATCCCACCATGCTGTGGTCCATCGCTGCCAAGTCCAAGCATCCCAAGGAGGCCGCCAAGCTGGTGGACTTCCTGACGAACGACGCTGAAGGTGCCGCCGAAGTCCTCACGCAGCGCGGTGTCCCCATCAACCCTGAGGTGGCGGACGCCATCACGCCCAAGCTGAGCGCTGACGATAAGACGTTTGTGGACATGATGGCCTCCATTCAGGAAGACGATCTGCCACCTGCCTACGTGTATCCCAAGGGCGCAAGTGTTGTAGCCGACACTCTCAAACAGCTCACCACTGAAGTGGAGTTCGGGCGCGTCAGTCCCGCCGATGCCGCGAAGACCTTCATGGAGAAGAGCAATGCAGCAATCAACAAGTAAGCCCGGAGCTATTCACGAGGGGGTCGTGGCGCTATGTCGGTTCTGATCAAACAACCATCTGGCGCCGCCCCGGCCGCAGCCGCAGCGGGCGGTAAGCAGCGCATCCGCCCATCCCGACGTAGGAAGCAGCGCTCCGGGTATCTTTTCCTGCTTCCCTGGTTTCTGGGGATGCTTTTTACCGTCATCCCATTCTTTGCCTCGCTGTACCTCGCCTTCACGGATTACAACCTCTTTACCGAGCCCAACTTTGTGGGGCTGGCGAACTTCCAGGCGATGTTCGAGGACCCCAGGCTCATTCAGTCGCTGAAGGTCACGTTCATCTACACCTTCGTGTCGGTGCCCATATCCCTCGCTGTTGCTTTGCTGGTCGCCTTGGTGCTGAACCGGGGCCTTCAAGGACTTTCGATCTACCGCTCCGTGTACTACCTGCCCTCCCTCTTGGGAGGGAGCGTCGCAATCGTGATGCTGTGGCGTTACATCTTCGGTAACGACGGAATCGTCAACGGGTTCCTGGGATTATTCGGAATCCAGGGCCCGGCGTGGGTGACCGACCCCCAGTTCTCGCTGAGCACCCTCATTGTGCTGAATGTTTGGACCTTCGGCTCCCCCATGGTGATCTTCCTTGCGGGCCTGCGGCAGGTCCCCGGGATGTACTACGAAGCTGCCTCGATTGACGGGGCGTCCAAGTGGCGGCAGTTCCGCAGCATTACGCTGCCCCTCATCAGCCCCATTATTTTCTTCAACCTCATCATGCAGCTCATCGGCTCGTTTCAGACGTTCACCCAGGGCTATGTGATGAGCGGGGGTACCGGAGGCCCAGCGGATTCCACGCTGTTTTACAACCTTTACCTGTACCAGAAGGGCTTCACCGAGTTCGAGATGGGGTATGCCTCGGCCATGGCCTGGCTGCTGTTGATGATCATCGCGATTTTCACGGCCATCAATTTCATCGCATCCAAGTTCTGGGTCTTCTACGACAATTAAGGCAACCCCATGGCACTCCTTGATTTACCTCTCAAGCGCAAGCTGGCCAAGCAGGATCAACCCGAAGACGCCCTGACGGGAACCCCGGTTTCCCGCTTCTCACGGCATCTGATTCTCTGCCTGGTGGGGCTGGTGATGCTCTATCCGTTGATGTGGCTGATCTCCAGCTCGATGAAGCCCAGCAACGATATTTTTAGGCAGCTGGGTCTCTGGCCCGAAAACTGGGACTTCTCCAACTACGCCCAGGGCTGGACCGCGCTGGACCAGCCGTTCCACGTCTACCTGATCAACTCCATGATCGTGGTGATTTTCTCCATCGTCGGCAACATCTTCTCCTGCGCACTGGCCGCTTACGCCTTCGCGCGGATGGAGTTCACCGGGCGGAAGCTGTTCTTCGCCCTCATGCTGGGAACACTCATGCTGCCGGGCCACGTTCTTCTGGTTCCGCAGTACATCATCTTCTCCCAGCTCGGCTGGCTGGACACCTACCTGCCGCTGATCGTCCCCAACTTCATGGCCACCAATGCCTTCTTTATCTTCCTCATGGTGCAGTTCATGAAGTCTCTTCCCAAGGAATTGGACGATGCCGCCCAGATTGACGGCTGCGGCCCGTTCCGAACTTTCGTCCGCGTCATTCTGCCCCTCTGCGTGCCGGCCATGGCCACCACGGCTATTTTCACGTTCATCTCCACATGGAACGAGTTCTTTGGTCCGCTGCTCTACATCCAGAACCAGGACCTCTACACCGTTCCCTTGGCCCTTCGCGCCTTCATGGACTCGGAAGGACAAAGCATGTGGGGCCCCATGTTCGCCATGTCAGTGGTGTCCATCGCCCCCATCATCGGTTTCTTCATTGCAGGGCAGAAATACCTCATCAACGGAATTGCCACCACCGGCCTTAAGTAGGCCCCTCCCCCAGAGCAACACCAACAAGACAAGACAAAGGAGTTTTGCATGCGCCTGCGACGCCTGCTCGGCGCGGCCACCGCCGTCGTCATTCTTGGAAGCTTTACCGCTGTGCCTGCCAGGGCGGAGCCCATCCACAGCGGCACAGAATCACCGGCGGCACCGGCGGCCCTGTGGAAGCAACGTCCGGACGGTTTCGCGTCCCTTCCCGGCAACGGCCTGGACGGCACCACCGGAGGCCAGACGGGGAGGCACGTGAGCGTGTCCTCGCTGGAGGAACTCACAGCCTATGCCGCTGCCGAGGAGCCGCTGGTCATCTTCCTCAAGGGCAGCATCATGGCCCAGGACTACGTCAAGATTCCGGTCGCATCGAACAAGAGCTTCATCGGTACGGGCGCGGGCGTGGAGCTGGTCAATGCCGGCTTCAAGCTCATCAACGTGTCCAACGTGATCTTCAGGAACTTCACAGTGCGCGATTCCTACATTCCCGGCGACTGGGACGGCAAACGCCCGGACAACGATCGCGACGGGATCCAACTCGATACCTCGCACCATGTCTGGGTGGACCACATGAAGTTCGAGCGCATGGGCGACGGCATGATCGATACCCGCAAAGACTCGGACTACCTGACCTACTCGTGGAACGTGTTCGCGGACAACAACAAGGCCCTGGGCGTGGGCTGGACCAGCAACGCGGTCACCAAAATGACCATCCATCACAACTGGATCCGCAACACTGTCCAGCGGAACTTCAGCCTGGACAATACAGCGGCTGCGCACGTTTACAACAACTACCTGCAGGACATTGGCCAGTACGGAATGATGGGCCGCAACGCCGCCAAGGTGGTCCTGGAGGGCAACTACTTCACCTCGGTTGCCGATCCCGTGGTGGCCAAGGACCCTGCCACGGAAATCGTCAACCGTGACAACGTTTTTGATTCCACCCGCGGCCGCAAGGATAACGTGGGCATCGCGTTCGACCCCACGCAGTTCTATTCATACGCCAAGGACGACTCCTCCAGGGTTCCCGAACTGGTCACCGGCAGTGCCGGACCCCGCGAAAATAAAGCACCCGGCACGACGACGGAGGTCACGGTCGCGCTGGACGGCACCGGCGATTTCGGCAGCGTACAGGCGGCCATCGGTTCGATTCCTGTGGGCAACACACAACCCCGGACCATCACCATCGAGCCCGGCTTCTACCGGGAAGCGGTGAATGTCTGGGCCGACCGGCCCAACGTGACGCTGCAAGGAGCAACAGCCAACCCGGCCGACGTCGTCATTTCCTACGACACCCCTGCAAACGGAGCAAAGTTCTTCGGCGGAACCTGGGGTGCGGCCGGAAGTGCCACCCTCAACGTCCTGGCCGAACACACCACGGTCCGGAACCTCACAGTGGAAAACGCTTATGACGAGGCCGTTCACGGCGGTAGCCAGGCCCTCGCGGTGCGGACGGTGGCAGACAAGGTCACCTTCGACAACACCAGGTTCCTCGGCAACCAGGATACCTACCTCGCTGACACCACCGGCCGTGACGCCACTGCCCGCACCTACCTGAAAAACTGCTACATAGAAGGTGACGTGGACTTCCTTTACGGCCGGGGCACCGCAGTGTTTGAAGGCTGCACCATCCATTCGCTGGACCGCGGCAGCGACACGAACAACGGTTACATCGTGGCACCCAGCACCAAGGACTCCAACCCTTACGGCTTCCTGATCGTGGACAGCACCCTCACTTCGGACGCCGCACCCGGGACCGTCAGCTTGGGACGCCCTTGGTTTGCCAGCAGCGACCCCAACGCGCACCCCATGGCCGTCATCCGGGACTCGAACCTGGGCAGTCACATCGCTAGGCAGGGCTGGTCAGACATGAGTGGGCATGCTTGGACCGAGGGGCGCTTTGCTGAGTTCAACAACACCGGGCCGGGTGCATACATCAACGAGTTCCACCCCCAACTCACTCCGGAAGAGGCCCTGAAATTCACTAAGGACAGGTTCCTCGGTGACTGGACCCCGGCGGCAGGCGCTTGAGATGGCGGACGCACAGAGACCGAACATTCGACGCCGGACCCTCCTAACCGCTGGACTCGCAGCTGGCACTCTGGCTTCCACCGGCCTCTTCAGCCCAGCAATGGCGGCGCCGGCCACTGATGGTGCCCCATCCGGCGTCGATCCCCACGGTTGGGGCGAAGCCAGGTTGCCGGTGAACCGCGGGAGCGGCGGTTCCTGGACATCGGCACCCGAGGGTTTCGCCGGCGTCGCAACCCACGGCCGCGACGGCACTACTGGTGGTGCGGGCGGCACGCTGGTCCACGCCAGAACGCCCGAACAACTCCGGGCTTTCGCGAAAAGTGCCGAGCCGCTGGTGGTCATCCTGCACGGCGAACTGGTGTTCGCGGAGTACGAGAAACTGACAGTGACCTCCAACAAGTCCTTCCTCAGCGCAGGCGCAGGGGCCGCAGTAGTCAATGCGGGTTTCAAACTGGTCAATGTCGCCAACGTCGTGTTCAGAAACTTTACGGTCCGGGACTCCTACATCCCCGGGGACTTTGCGGGGAAACGGCCTGACAATGACAGGGACGGGATCCAGGTGGACACCAGCACACACGTCTGGGTGGACCACATGCATTTCACCCGGCTGGGCGACGGCCTGGTGGATATCCGCAAGGACTGCGACAACGTCACGCTGTCCTGGAACGTCTTTTCAGACCACAACAAGGCCCTCGGAGAGGGCTGGACGCAGAACGTGGTCACCCGGGTGACGTTGCATCACAACTGGATCCGGAACACGCACCAGCGCAACGCCAGCCTGGACAATACGGCAGCCGCGCATGTCTACAACAACTATCTGGAGAACATCTCCAGCTACGGCATGCTGGGGCGGAACGCTGCCTTGCTGCTGGTGGAAGGAAACTACTTCCGGGATGTCCGGGACCCGCTTCACCACCAGGGGCCCGGCGGTGCGCTGGTGGCCCGTCATAACGTATTCGAGGAGTGCACCGGGAACACCGGCCAGGAACGGGGCATGGCGTTCGACGTCCCCTACTCCTATGACCTGACGCCCACCAAGGCCGTTCCGGCGCGGGTACGTGCCTTCGGAGGACCGTTGGGCGGGACCGAGCCGGCGCTTCGGGACGTCATCACCGTGGCGTTGGACGGAACGGGCGATTTTGCCAGCATCCGGGCGGCCGTTGGCGCAATCCCTGCGAATAACCCTCGAGCTGTCACGGTGCTCCTGCAACCGGGAATTTACCACGAGCCCTCGGTTATCTGGGGTGACCGCCGGAACATCACCCTGGCCGGGGCAACGGGAAATGCGGAGGATGTGGTCCTGAGCAACAGCGAAGGCGTTACCTTGCTGGTGGCTGCGGACGGTTCCGCCCTGCGGGACCTCACCGTCACGTCCGACACCCCTCAGCCCGGGCATGTCCTGCTGGTCAAAGGCAGCGGAGTGAGCCGTTCCAACGTGGTGGTGCTGAACGGCACGTCCAACTAAGTAGCAGCAGTGCGCGTTTTGAGGGCTCAAAACGCGCACTGCTGCTTCCTACATGGGTGGCTACGCCTCGACGTCGGTGTTCACGATGTACACGTCGCAGGGAGCGCCGTGCGCCACGCTGTTGGCGATGCTGCCCAGGACGCGGCCGAGGCCCTTCATGCGCTTGTTGCCCACCACGATCAGCGAGGCGTTGTTGGTCTCGGCGTAGTTGATCAGGGCGTTGGCCGGAGTGCCGCGGGCTGCGAAGTACTTGATGTTGCCGGCAGGGACGTCCAGCTCTTCGGAGACCTTGCGGGCAACGTATTCCGCGGAGTCGGCCGAGGAAACGGTGATGCGGTCGCTGCCGCTGCCGAATTCTTCGATGCGGTCATCGGAGAAGCCGCTGATCACATGCAGTTCGGCGCCGAGTGCCGTGGCGAGCTTCGCTGCTGCCACTGCTGCGCGCTTGGCCGTCTCGCTGCTGTCAACGCCGACCACAATAACTTCTGACATGAGTACTCCTGGTTGTGGGGATTTGCTGGGTGCTGCTGCAAGAAATCTACACTCGATCACCCTGCACCGGGATGACCCTTTTGCGCCGGGAGTGTTTACGGCCGGAATCACGGGGTAGGGATAAATCATCGGAACGACTACCCGACCGAAAGGCAACGCCATGAGCGACGAACCGTTTTCCCCGCAGACCGCCATCGTCACAGGATCGGATTCCGGCATAGGAAAGGCCACCGCGGTGGCGTTGGCCAAGGCGGGCATGGATGTGGGGATCACTTGGCACTCGGACCAACAGGGCGCTGAGGAAACTGCGGAGGAGGTCCGCGGTCTGGGCCAGAAAGCAGTGGTGCACCAACTGGACACCAGGGATGCCCGTGGAACGGCCGCAGCAATTGACAGTCTGGCTGAGGAACTTGGCGGCGTGGACGTCTTCGTCAACAACTCCGGAACCGGGGACGGCACCAAGTTCCTGGAGTTGGACTACGACACGTGGATGTCCACGTTGGATACCAACCTCAACGGCGCTTTCGTGGCCATGCAGACGGCAGCAAAGCGCATGGTGAAAGCCGGCCGAGGTGGGCGCATCATCGCGGTCACCAGCGTCCATGAGTTCCAGCCGAGAGTTGGGGCTTCGGCTTATGACGCGTCCAAGCATGGCCTGGGCGGCCTGATTAAGACCATGGCATTGGAACTCGCCCAGTACGGCATCACCGCCAACAACGTGGCACCCGGCGAAATCGCGACTCCCATGACGGGCCAGGAAGACGAGGATCCGAGGCAAAAGGAACGGCCGGGAGTCCCGTTGGGCCGGCCCGGAGATGCCCGAGAAGTCGCCGCCGTCATCGCGTTCCTCGCCTCACCGGCCTCCAGCTATGTCAATGGCGCTTCGTGGCCAGTGGATGGCGGAATGCTGCAGATGGGACCGCAGGCAGGCTCGCACATCACCAGCAACGACTGGCGCGAAAGCTAAGCCTGCACCACCTCTGGCCGCACGGTGATCCGTGGGCTAGTCTGCATGAACGGCCTGCCTGGCGGGCCTGAAATTTCCAAAGATTCGTATGACGTTGATGAGGAGCACCATGGCTGGCCACACCTATAGCGTTTCCGAAATTGTAGGAACTTCCACCGAAGGCGTTGACGACGCGATCAAGAATGGCATCGCAACAGCCTCCCAGACCCTGCGGAACCTGGACTGGTTTGAGGTCAAGGAAATCCGCGGCCACCTCGAGGACGGCGCAGTGGCCGACTGGCAGGTCACCATCAAGGTCGGTTTCCGCCTGGAGCGCTGAACAGCCTAGGCGCTGATCACCTTCTCCACGGGACGGCAGTTAATGACAGTTCCAGGTTGTCATTAACTGCCGTCTCGGCGTGCGGGTTCGGGTGCGTTGACGGGCTCGGTGCCTACGTCACCCAAGCTGAGAAGCGTTAAAGCGTCCGACGACGGCGAGCCGGCCTTCGCGGAATAGATCCTCAGCAGCTGGTCGGGGTCGTCCGGGAGACTCAGCGTTTCAAAGTTCAGTTCGAGGTCGCCCACGATCGGGTGGTGCAACCGCACAGTGCCTGCGGATCTGGAGGCCACCCTGTGCCCGGCCCACCATTGCCGGAAATGCTCGCTGTGCACGGCGAGCTCTCCCACCAGTTGATTGGTTTGGGGATCGTTGGGGTGCCGGCCCACATCCATGCGCAGGGCACCCACAGCTTCAGCGGCCACCGTTTTCCAGTCCCTGAACAGCTGCCCCGCCTGGGGATCCAGGATGATCCAGCGCGTCAAATTCCGTTCCGGGGCCGGGAGTGACGGAAAGTCGGTGAAAAGCAGGTAAGCCATCCGGTTTCCGGCCAGCACGTCCGCCCGCCGCCCCAACACCATGGCTGGAACGTCTCCCACGGCGTCCAGCAACTGCCGGAGTGCGGGCCTCACCTTTTGAACCGGGCCTGGGTTGCCTGCGGAACTGGCGCAGTGCTCCAGCAGGTCCATCATGTGCGCATGCTCCCCCGCGTCCAGTCGAAGTGCCCGGGCCACCGAGTCGAGGACGGCCTTGGACGGGTGGATGTTGCGGCCCTGCTCCAGACGTGTGTAATAGTCGGTGCTCACTCCGGAAAGCCGGGCCACTTCCTCACGTCGGAGTCCGGGCACCCTGCGGGCACCACTGTTCTCCTGCGCTCCGGCGTCCTCGGGCGAGAGGCGGGCACGCATGACTTTGAGGAACTTACCGAACTCGGCGCTTTGACCCATCCGTCCATTCTGCCGTTCGAGGCGTGTGAAAGACCACCATTGTGGGTAGGACTACCAGACCTAGGAAAAACAGGATCAGGTTGGGTTGCTGACTCTGACCCCAAAAGTGAATAGGCTCGGTACAGAGCCTCCGAAAACGCTTTCTGGAGTGTCACCACCGTAATCGTTCCGTCGAAGGAGACCGTCATGCCAGAGCTGACATTGAACAACGGCGTCACCATTCCCCAGCTTGGATTCGGCGTCTTCCAAGTACCTGCAGGAGAAACGCAGAAGGTAGTGGAAGACGCCCTGGAAGCCGGCTACCGCCACATCGACACCGCAGCCGCGTACCGCAACGAGGCCGGAGTAGGTGCTGCTGTTGCCGCCTCCGGCATTCCCCGGGAGGAACTTTTCATCACCACCAAGCTCCGCAACGGCGAGCAGGGCGAGGCATATGACGCCTTCCAACGCAGCCGCGACGCCTTGGGCCTTGAGGTCATTGACCTGTATCTGATCCACTGGCCTGTCCCTTCGCAGGGCCTCTACACGCAGGCGTGGAAGGAGATGGAGAAGCTGCATCAGGACAAGCAGATCCGGGCCATCGGCATTTCCAACTTCCTTCCCGACCACGTGGACGCACTGCTCAAGGAGGCAGAGGTGGTCCCGGCCGTCAACCAGATCGAAGTCCACCCAACGTTCCAGCAGGCCGAACTCGCCACCAAGTGCCGCGACCTGGGCATCGCCGTGGAGGCATACAGCCCGTTGGGCCAAGGCAAGGACCTGAACGCGGAGCAAGTGGCGCTGGTCGCCGCCGCCCACGGCACTACTCCTGCACAGGTGATCCTGGCCTGGCACCTCGCCCAGGGGACCATCGTGATTCCCAAGTCCGCGGACTCCAAGCGGATGCGTGAGAACTTCGGCGCAGCCGATCTCACTCTCACCGAATCGGAGCTGGCAGCTATTACGGCACTGGAGGCGGGCGCGCGCATCGGCTCCGATCCCGCCGTCGCAGCTTTCACCCAGCTCTAAAGCCCCACGAACAAAGCAAAGGACTCAACCACATGCAGTACACCCACCTGGGCCGTTCCGGCCTGAAAGTTTCCCGTCTTTGCCTGGGCACCATGAACTTCGGTCCGCAGACGGAGGAGGCAACGGCACACGCCATCATGGATTCCGCACTGGACTCGGGCATCAATTTCTTTGACACCGCCAACGTGTACGGCGGCACCGAGCACCGCGGTTGGACAGAGGAAATCATCGGCCGCTGGTTCGCCAAGGGCGGCGAGCGCCGCGAGCGTACGGTCCTAGCCACCAAGTTGTACGGCACCATGACGGACCGGCCCAACGAGTCCAAGTTGTCGGCACTCAATATCCGCCGGGCACTGGATGCGAGCCTTAAGCGGCTGCAGACGGACTACATCGACATCTACCAGTTCCACCACATTGATCGCGATACTCCGTGGGACGAGATTTGGCAGGCAATCGAGGTGGGCGTCCAGCAGGGCAAGATCCTCTACTCTGGCAGCAGCAACTTTGCCGGCTGGCACATCGCCCAGGCGCAGGAAGCGGCGCGCAGGCGGAACTACACAGGGCTGGTCAGTGAGCAGTCCATTTACAACCTGTTCCGGCGTGAAGTTGAGCTCGAGGTCATTCCGGCTGCGCAGAACTATGGCCTGGGCCTGATTCCCTGGTCTCCGCTTCAGGGCGGGCTGTTGGGTGGCGTGCTGAAAAAGGAAGAGCAGGGTGTTCGCCGCGCTGAGGGCCGGGCATTGGAGACCCTCAAGAAGCACGAGGACCAGATCCGTCAGTATGAGGATTTCGCGGACGAACTGGGCCACAAGCCCGGCGACGTGGCGCTTGCCTGGTTGCTCCACCAGCCTGCAGTGACTGCTCCGATCGTTGGGCCGCGTACCCAGGAGCAGCTGGATGCGGCCATCCGTGCACTGGACGTCTCCTTGAACGAGGATGCCCTCAAGCGGCTGGATGACATCTTCCCGGGCCACCGCCCCGCCCCCGAAGATTACGCCTGGTGAGCGATCCCGCAAGCAGCCTGCAGCCTGCGGCGGACACCGTCTCACCACGGAACATCCTGTTCATCGGCGGCACGGGAGTCATCAGTGCGGCGGCGGCTGAACGCGCCGTCGCACGGGGCCACCGGCTGACCATCCTCACCAGGGGACGGTCAGCCGGGCGGCCGGTCCCCGACGGGGCGGAAGTGCTCCACGCGGATGTTCGGGATGCCGCCGCTGTACGTGAGGTACTTCAGGGAAGGGAGTTCGACGCCGTTGCGGACTTTATCTCCTACACCCCGGATCAGGCGCGGGCCGGGTTGGAATTGTTCCGCGGGCGGACCGGACAGTACGTCTTCATCAGTTCCGCTTCGGCCTACCAGAAGCCGCCCACAACACTGCCTATCCGGGAATCGACGCCCCTCAAGAACCCGTTCTGGCAGTATTCGCGGGACAAGATCGCCTGCGAGGAGGTGCTGTACGAGGCCTACCGTGAGCTGGACTTCCCGTTGACCGTGGTCCGGCCCTCCCACACCTATGACCGGACCAAGATCGCGATGGTGGGCGGTTGGACCGATATTCACCGGATGCGTGCGGGGATGCCCATCATGGTGCACGGTGATGGCACGTCGCTCTGGACGCTGACTCACAGCCGGGATTTCGCCAAGGCCTTTGTTGGTCTTTTGGGGCGGCCCCAAGCTGTGGGCGAGAGCTACACCATTACCTCGGACGAGTTCCTGCCGTGGAACCAGATTTACCGCCTGTTTGCGCGGGCGGCCGGGGTGGACGAACCGGAGCTGTTCCACGTTTCTTCGGACACCATTGCAGCCCACAGTCCCGAGCTCGGCCCCAATCTGTTGGGTGACCGCTCGCATTCCGTGGTGTTCGACAACTCCAAAATCAAAGCCCTTGTCACTGATTACCGGGCCACGATTCCGTTCGCGGACGGTGCGCGCGAGATCGTGTCATGGCATGATCAGCATCCTGAGCTGCAGGTGGTTCACGAGGACTATATGGAGCTATGCGATCGGCTTTACGAAAGGAGTGTGCGCGCATGACATCTGCCCCGCTCATTGAACTCAACGACGGCCACAAGATCCCCCAACTGGGCCTTGGCACGTGGCCGTTGAATGATGCCCAGGTTGCCGATGCCGTGGTGGAGGCGGTGTCGCACGGCTACCGGCACGTGGACACTGCAAAGAAGTACGGCAATGAGAAGGGCGTGGGCAACGGCATCCGCGCCTGTGGGGTGAGTCGCGAAGAACTCTTCATCACCACAAAATTAGATGGTGAATTCCAGGGTTCCGGAAAGGCCATTGCCGGGCTGGACGGCTGCTTGGAACGCTTGGGCCTGGAGTATGTAGACCTCCTTTTGATCCACTGGCCGCTCCCCCGCCGCGGTGAGTTCGTGTCCACCTGGAAGACCTTTGAGGAGCTGCAGAGCTCGGGCAAAGTGAGATCAATCGGTGTCTCCAACTTCAAGCCGGCCCACCTGGATCAGCTGTTGCGCGAAACGGATGTGGTGCCCGCGGTCAATCAGATCCAGGTCAGCCCCTCCATTCCCCGTACGGCTGCACGGGCTTTCAACCAGTCACATGGCATCATCACCGAGTCCTACAGCCCGCTGGGTGCCAGCAGCGATCTTTTGAATGCTCCCGTGCTGGCCGGCATCGGCGAAAAGTACGGTAAAACACCCGGCCAGGTGGTGCTGCGCTGGCATGTCCAGCAGGGCTTGGTGGCCATCCCCAAGACCTCCAATCCGCAGCGCATGAGGGAGAACCTGGACATCTTCGACTTCGAACTGGACCCCGATGACCTCACCAGGCTTCAAACCCTCGACGCCGGTCCGGACGCCGGCGTGGACTCCGACGTTCAGGGCCACTGACCATGGTTAGCCAGGAAACATTGATCTGGGTTGGTTCGTACACTGCCGACAGGAATGGCAAGGGCGAGGGCATCGCCGCACTTTCGGCTGATGACAATGGCCAGCTGACGTCCCTTGGCCTGGCGGTCCCCGCCAACTCACCATCATTCCTCGCACTGCATCCGGCGCTCCCGGTGGTCTACGCCGTCGCCGAGGAAGGT
>Ga0247742_10000505_pt1 | contig 31269 bp, 28 predicted proteins | sample UWRJL208509C2_FD_180944 | JGI IMG/M metagenome (GOLD analysis project Ga0247742, IMG submission 180944) | Plant litter microbial communities from Arlington Agricultural Research Station in Wisconsin, United States - UWRJ-L208-509C-2 | ecosystem: Environmental > Terrestrial > Plant litter >...
TCGTGACCACCGGGTCTCCCGATGGAGGCGCACCGGGTTGACGGCGATCACCGGAATCAGCAGCACCACGCCGATGATCACCACGGCGTACCGCAGCAGCGGGAAGAACGAGCTGGGCAGCAGCGCATAGAGCAGCAGGGCGAAGATCAGCGCGAGCGCGGCCGGCCAGCGGTGTTCGGCTCGGGCGGCGGGGGCGTCGGATTCCGGCATGCTCCCGATTATCGCCCTAGGTGAGGATGTTGACTGCTCGGGAGATAACAAGAGCCAGCAGCACGAATCCCGTCAGGGCTTGGTAGGCCATCAGCGCCTTGGCGCGAAGCGTCAGCGGCATCGTGTCGGTCGGGCTGAACGCCATCATGTTCGACAGCGAGAAGTACGCGTAATCGAAGAAGCTGGCGTCCCAGGTCACCCCGTCCTCCTGCTGGGGGAACCGGAAGTCCTGGGGGGCGCGATCGGACGAGCCGGTGACTCGGCGCACCACGGGGCCACCGCCATCGAGCTCCCAGTAGACGAGCGCGAAGGCGATCACATTGGTCACCCACACCGCGAAGGTCGTCAGCAGCACGCTCGGTCCGGAGACCGCGCCATCCACGAGCTGCCGCACGATCAGCACGATGTACACCTGGTTGATAGCGGCGAGACCGAGCGCGAAGAGAATCCCGATCCACCGGCTCCACTTGGTCTCCCGGGTGATGCGGCGCGGATTCATGAGCACCAGCGGCACCAGCACGATGACGCCGATCAGCGGAACCAGCCAGGACGGAAGGAAAGTGACGGATGACGGGAGCACCAGGTACACGGCGAAGGCACCGAGCGTGAACACGAGAACAGGCAGGCGATGCTCCGCGCGGGGCGGCTGGATGGTGGCAACCATGAGCGGAAGTGTATGCCTGTACGATTGTCACGCGTCGTTCCGGCTGGCCGGATGACGGGCCTTTAGCTCAGTTGGTAGAGCGCCACGTTTACACCGTGGATGTCATCGGTTCGAGCCCGGTAGGGCCCACCAGAGAACGCCGGGCGTTCAAGGTCGGCGCACGTCTCAGGCCGTGAGAACGGCCGCAGCCTCTCGGGCGGCGTACACCGCCACCCCGCGGGGCGACTGCGGGAATCGCTCCACCATCGCTGTCAGCTGGTCAGCATCAACGTTCGCGCCGAACGCCTCCGAGCCGGGCTCCAGGCGCACACCTTCGGCCAGCGGGCTGAGGGATACGGGATCGAAACCGAACGCGTCAACGACAGACGAAACGGTTGCCAGGTCTTCTCGGTTGTCACCCGCGATCGCGACTGCCTTCCGCCCCGGTGTGCCGTGGGGACGCCCACCTTCGTCGAGGTCGTGATAGCCCATGTGGTTGAAGCCTTTGACGACTCGGGCCTCGCCGAGAAACGCTTGCACGGTTTCGCTGGACGACGTGAGCGGATTGTTGAGGTCGTCGCGAATCCCGTCGATCTCCCACCAGTAGTTCATCGCGTCAATGACCAACTTGCCGGCGAGGGATTCACGACGCAAGGTGTGATGCTTACCGAGAGGCAGGGCGAGGATGACCAGGTCGGCCTCAGCCACAGCTTCCGCAGCGCCCATCGCAATGGCGCCCGGGGCGAGGACTTCCACGGTGAGGGCGATCTTCGCGGGCGCGGCCGAGCCGGCCACGAGAGTCCGATAGCCGGCGGCAACCCCGAGGCGAGCCAAGGTGGTTCCGACTTTGCCGGCGCCGAGGATTGCGATGGTGTGTACGTCAGACATGCCTACTAAAACAAGATGTGTTTGCATGTATTCCCGGCGACAGCGCCCAGGAGTGGACCTCACTGCAGTGAACGCTGATCCCGAAGTTGCCGGCGCGAACTCACGCCGAGCTTGGCAAAAACCTTACGCATGTGCCACTCGACGGTCCGTGGGCTCAGGTAGACCCGTGCGGCGATCTCCGAGTTCGTGCTGCCGTCGGCGGCGAGTCGTGCGATCTGTGCCTCCTGTGCCGTCAGTCCTGCTGTGGGATGCGCGGTCAACTCGGTGAGACCGGCGAGCTCCTGCTGGCGACTTGTGCCGTGCACCGTGAACACGATGGAGGCCGACTCCGTGGCGAGCCGGCGCGCGACGAAACCGAGGAGCACCACCGTGGGACGGTCGATCCACTGGGCATCGCCCACCAGCCAGACGAGGGGGCGCGACTTCGACGCGGCGCGAATGAGGCCGAGGACAGCCATTCCCAGCCTGAACCGATCGGGCGGGGGGCCGGATGCCAAGGCGAACGTGATGGCGAGAGCCTCGCGCTGAGGCTCCGGTAGTCCATCGAGAAACGTGAGATGAGGGGCGCATGCCTGGTGGAGGCCGGCAAAAGGGAGATCCCGCTCCGCCTCGAGGCCCACCACCCTGCTGAACCGAAACCCCAGAGGGTGTCCAGCGAGAAAATCGCAGAGGGCGCGATCTCCGACGTCCGACTCATCTCGAAGCACCACCGCGCCGCCCGACCCGGCCCACGCGCCCCACAGCACGGCGTCGAGGTCGTCTCGTTCCGGTTGGCAATCGCGGAGTTTGGCCTCCGCCGAATCGATTTGCCACACGACGGCTCCCTTCGGTTGCCCCCGTCAGAGGCCCGATTGTAGGTGACGGTCGGTCTCGCCGAAAGAGTCAATCGATGAGAGAACCAGTGTGTGAACCAGTGATCGGCACGGGTGTGCGTCCCTCCCCCTAGCGGAAAGGTTGAGGTGAAGCGAACCGGCTGGGATTGGAGACAGACGATGACCAACATGATGGATGCGCCCGACACGGCAATCCGCCCCTTCAGTGTGGCGATACCGGAGGCCGACGTCGACGACCTCCGCGCGCGATTGCGCAACACCAGGTGGCCCGAGCGCGAGACGGTCGATGACTACACCCAGGGTGTGCGGTTGGGCACCATGCACGAACTGGCCCGCTACTGGGCCGACGACTACGACATGCGACGGTTCGAGAATCGGCTCAACGCCTATCCCCAGTCCGTGACGCAGATCGACGGGCTCGACATCCACTTCATCCACGTCCGCTCGGCGAACGAGGGTGCGCTGCCGATGATCATCACGCACGGGTGGCCTGGCTCGGTGATCGAGATGCTGAACGTGATCGGCCCGCTCACCGACCCCGCAGCGCACGGCGGTGACCCATCGCAGGCGTTCGACGTGGTCATACCCTCGATGCCCGGATACGGGTTCTCAGGCAAGCCCGACACGACGGGCTGGGGGCCCGAGCACATCGCGGAGGCGTGGATCGAGCTGATGCGGCGCCTCGGCTACGACCGCTTCGTCGCACAGGGCGGCGACTGGGGTGCGCAGATCACCGACGTGATGGGAGCCAAGGCGCCCGCCGAGCTGGTTGCCATTCACTCCAACATGCCGGGAACGGTGCCGCCGGACGTCGTGCGGGCACTCGCCTCGAATGTGCTCGGCGCGGGGGAGCCGCCGGTCAACCTCTCTCCGGAGGAGCAGAGGGCCTTCGACCAGCTGAACGGGCTGTACACCAAGGGGCTCGGATACGCGCTCGAAATGGGCTTGCGCCCGCAGACGCTCTACGGCCTGGCCGACTCGCCGGTCGCGTTGGCGGCGTGGATGCTCGATCACGACTCACGCAGTCTCGAGGACATCTCCCAGGCGGTCGAAGGCCACCCGGTCGGCAATCTCACGCGAGACGAGGTGCTCGACAACATCACGATGACCTGGCTGACCAATACGGGCATGTCGTCGGGGCGGCTGTACTGGGAGAACACCCTCGGCTTCTTCGACGTGAAGGGCGCTACTGTGCCCGCGGCGGTGTCGATCTTCCCCCGCGAGCTGTACCAGGCTCCCCGCAGCTGGACGGAGAAGGCGTACCCCAACCTCATGTACTACAACGAGGTCGACCGCGGTGATCACTTCGCCGCCTGGCAGGAGCCCGACCTGTTCGTGTCTGAGTTGCGCGCCGCGTTCGCGACGGTCCGATGAGCGCGGTCAACCAGATCGAGGCCGGCGAGCTGGATGTCGGCTACGTCGACATCGGGCCGCGTGACGGCACTCCGGCCTTGCTGCTACACGGCTGGCCCTACGACATCCACAGTTTCGACGCGTCGTCGGCAATCCTCGCCGATCGCGGGTACCGGGTGATCGTCCCGTTCCTCCGTGGGTATGGTTCGACCACGTTCCGGTCGGCGCAGGCCCCTCGCAACGGGCAGCAGGCGGCCCTCGCTCAGGACGCGCTGGCCCTGCTCGATGCGCTGGAGATACCCTCCGCCGTGGTGGCGGGCTTCGACTGGGGAGCTCGGACCGCTGATGTGCTGGCTGCAGTCTGGCCCGAGCGTTGCCGGGCGCTCGTGGCGGTGAGCGGGTACCTGATCGGCAGCCCCGCCGCCAACCGCGCACCGTTGCCCCCGGCCGCGGAGGCCGGGTGGTGGTACCAGTTCTACTTCGCTACCGACCGCGGCGAAGCGGGGTACGGGCAATACCGCCGCGACTTCGCGCGCTTCATCTGGAACACCGCGTCGCCGCAATGGCGTTTCGACGAGGCGACCTTCGACCGGTCGGCTCCCGCATTCGATAATCCGGATCACGTGGCGATCGTGATCCACAATTACCGCTGGCGGTTGGGCGTCGCTGCGGGGGATCCGGAACTGGATGACCTCGAGCGCCGCCTCGCGGAGGGCCCGGCGATCGGTATCCCGACCATCACGCTGGAGGGGGATGCGAACGGCGCTCCCCACCCGCCCGCGGAGGCGTATCGCCACAAGTTCACCGGTCGGTATGAGCATCGACTGATCACCGGCGGTGTCGGTCACAATCTGCCCCAGGAAGCCCCTAAGGAGTTCGCGCGGGCGGTGGTCGACGTCGATGGGTGGGGGGAATGACACCCGGGCTGATCCGGTCGATCGCGCACCGGGTGGCGAGCGGCCAGGCCGATCTGCCCATTGAAGGCCGGCTGGCATCGTTCGACGGCGCCACCGGCTGGCTCAATTCGCCGCCGCTGAGCCGGGAGGGACTTCGGGGCAGGGTCGTGCTCGTCGACTTCTGGACCTTCACGTGCGTCAACTGGTTGCGTACCCTCCCGTATGTGCGGGCTTGGTCGGCGAAGTACGCGGACGCGGGACTCACGGTGATCGGGGTGCACACGCCCGAATTCGGGTTCGAGCACGACGCCCCGGCGGTCGAGGCGCGGGTCCGCGATCTCGGCATCGAGTATCCCGTCGCGCTCGACAACGACTACGCGGTGTGGGACGACTTCGCCAACCACTACTGGCCGGCGCTGTACCTCGCCGACGAGACGGGCAGCCTGCGTTTCCACCATTTCGGCGAGGGCGAGTACGCCTACACCGAGATGGCGATCCAGCAGCTCTTGATCGCCCGGGGAGCGACTACCGACCCGGAGCTGGTGTCGGTGAAGCCCGAGGGTCTCGAAGTCGCGGCCGACTGGGGGTCGCTGCGCTCGCCCGAGACGTACCTCGGTTACGGACAGAGCCGGGGCTTCCGGTCGGAGAACGAGGAGTTCTTCGACATTGCGCATCGGTACACGCCCCAACCGCTCGCCCTGAACCAGTGGGATCTGGCCGGCGACTGGACGGTGGGCAGGCAGGCGATCATCCTGAACGACACGGGCGGACGGATCTCATTCCGGTTCCACGCGCGTGATCTCAACCTGGTGATGGGCCCGGGGCGGCAGGGGGAGCGCGTCACCTTCCGCGTGACGCTCGACGGTGCAGACGTCGGCGATTCGGCGGGCACCGACGTGGACAGCGATGGCCGCGGCGAGGCAGCCCGTCGCGACACCTTCCAGCTCGTGAGAACACGCGGGCCGGCGGTCGACCGCACGTTCGAGATCGAGTTCGCCACACCCGGTGTCGAGGCGTACTGCGTGACCTTCGGCTGAGTGCGGCAGGCTACGGCACGGTCACGGTCGCGCTTACCGAGTCCCGGTTGCCGCCGAAGTCGGTGACGATCAGTTCGAGGTACAGCTGTGTTCCCGATTCAAGGGAGGGCAGGTCATAGACCAGGCCGTCGAGGTCGGCGAACAGGCCGACATCGGTGGTCTGGATCCACTCCTCGGTGCCATCGGGCATGACGTTGAGCACGGTGGGGATGATGATCCAGTCCGGCTCGGGCTGGAACTCGCCGTAGGTGCCAGAGGTCTCGTTGAACACGTAGTAGGTCTGGCTGAGGAAGTCCCCGCTCTCGGTGTCGATCACGGACGACAGCAGCAGGTCGCCGCCGTACTCGCCGTCGGGGGAGTAGTACGCCAGCGGGGTGTCGGCCGTAAACGCCGTGAAGTCCTCGTCGCCGTAGAACGACAGGTACGCGCCGAACTCGTCGACGCCGTCGCTCAGGGTCAGCGTGGTCAGGTCGTAGGTGCCCGTCGCGCTTCCCGAGCCGTCGTCCGATAGTTCGCCGTCCTCCTCCCCGAGGAACGTGATCGAACCGTCGCCCTCCACCTGCCCGTAGCGGATGGATGCTGACGCAAGGTTCTCCGCAGTCACGTCGTCGAAGGTCCCGGTGATCGTCACACCGTCGTCATCGAAAGTCACCTGCGCGTCGTCATCCAACACCGGAGGCTGGACGATCTCGGCGCCCTTGCCGTAGTAGGTGGTGAGGAAGTCGGTCCAGCCCCCGAGGTTCTCGAGGTCGAGGTACTCCTCGTTGAAGTATGCCTCCGATGGCGGGAAGTAGATCGACATTCCCGTGGCGCCCTGGGTGGCCTGTCCGTCGACGCTGTCGAGCACCGCGTCGTTGATGGCCCGCGTGAGGTTGTCAGCAGCGTCGGAGGCGAAGAGCAACTCGACACCGATCTCGGAGGTGAAGATCGACAGGTCGGTCATGAAGGTGTCCTGCTCCGGGTCGGGGTTCCGCCCGAAACCGAGGGTATCGGCGAGGGTGCGTCCCACGGTCGGCCCGATCCCCTCCGCGCTCTGCACGAGAACGTCGGTGAATTCCGTGAGGGCGGAGTTGACGGCATCCATCTGGGTCAGGTCCACCATCGACAGCGTGATCTCCGCGTCGGTCTGCTCGCTCTGCGCCTGGGCGGTGAACCCGGCGATGATCGCCGACCCGAGTTCGTCGGCGGTCGCGACGCCGTCGTCGGCGATGACGTCGAGCGAGGAGTAATCCCAGCCGTGCCCGGGCTCGAGCTCCTGGGACGCCACGAGGCGATCGGCGAGCGGCGCGAGGGTGCTCGCCACCTCGTAGGTGGCCATCAGGCACGCGTCGAATCCGAGGAGGTCGAGCTTCTCGACATCCGTCCCCGCCAGCCCGTCTGCGATGCCCTGCTTGATCTCAGCCAGGCTCAGCGAGTCTCCCTCTGCCGACTCGTCGTCGCCGACTCCAGGCCATGCGGCGCCATGGTCGGAGATGATCAGCGAGTAGTTGTCAGCCGGGTAATCGGTGATCGCGCGGGTGATGAAGTCCGACAGGAGCGCAGGATCGCCCGTGTTGATATCGCCCAGATCCTCCAGTTCGGTGGCCTCGCCCTGCCCGACCTCGATCAGTTTGCCGCCCACCCAGTCGCCGAGGCCCAGCACGTCGGTGTCGGTGTAGTCCGCCGAGCGGTCGACCAGCGCGACGAGGTTCAGCCCTTCCTGGGTTCCCACCTGTCCGAGCTCCTCCAGGTCGGCCATCATCGGCTCCTCGAGGTTCGTGTCGGCCAGCGAATACGTGAGGACGGTCCACGACCCCGCGCTCTCGTCGGGTGCGGCGTCCGCCGAGCAGGCGGCGAGGGACAGGACGAGGCCTGTGGCGGCGATGATCGCCGGGATTCGGGCTGACATGCTGCTCACATTAGGGCCTACTCGGCATGCCTCAGCGCACGGATATATCGGACGCGCCGTTACGCTCGAGTCGTGCCCGAGACAATCCGCCCCGCCGCCTCGGGGGCCTGGGCATTGGTGCTGGCGTCGCTGCTCTGGGGTACCACCGGTACCGCTGCCAGCTTCCTCCCCGACGACGTGAGCCCGCTGGCCACCGGGGCCGCGACGATGACGATCGGCGGGCTGCTGCTGTTCGCTGTGTCGGCCCGCCCGGCGATTGAGGCGATCCGGGATGTCGCCAGCCGACGTTGGCTGCTGCTGGGCGCTGTCGGCGTCGTCGTGTACCCCCTCGCGTTCTACTCCTCGATGGATCTCGCGGGGGTGGCGATCGGCAACGTGGTGTCGCTCGGAACCGGTCCGGTTTTCGCCGCGCTGCTCGAGTGGCTCTTCGAGCGGCGCGGGCTGTCGCTGCTGTGGGCGGCCTGCACCGCCGTGGCCATCGGAGGCGTCGCCCTGCTTGCCGTCGGTGGTCACGGCGCGGCTGGCGGGGGCTCGGTCATCCAGGGCGTGCTTCTGGGTTTCGTGGCCGGTCTCGCCTACGCGCTCTACACCTACTGTTCGAGCCGGGCGATCGGCACGGGCCGGAGGCCCCGCGCGGTGATGGGAGGCATGTTCGGGCTGGGCGCAGTCCCGCTCATTCCGCTGCTTGCGCTGCTCGGCGCACCGCTGCTGCAGTCCGCCCAGACAGTGGGGATCTCCGCCTACCTCGCGCTCGGCCCGATGTTGCTGGCCTACCTGTTGTTCGGGGTGGGGATGCGCACCCTGCGGAGCACGACGGCGACGACGATCACCCTGCTGGAGCCGGTCGTTGCGACGCTGCTCGCGGTGCTGATCGTGGGGGAGCGGCTCGACCCGATTGGCTGGCTCGGGCTGGCGTTAATCCTTGTCGCAGTAACTGTGTTGGCTACGGCCCGGCGACCCGGCACGAGGCGCGACACGCCGTAGGATCTCGACCATGGCAGACGACGAGGTTGACCCGAAAGATGGTTCGGGTCTCGACGACGACGCCCTGGCCGATGCGCTGGCCGCAGACCTCGACCGGCTGGCGACGGGCGCCATCCAGATCATCCGGCCCCTCCCGTTCGACGAGGCTGACCTCTTCGAGGAAGAGGAGCGATCGGAGGCGCCCGCTGCGGAGCCGGCGGTTGAGGCAGAGCCGTCTCCCGCCGCAGAGGTGTCAACGCCGGAGCCGGAAGCCGAGCCCGAGCCGGCGGCCACCCCTGAGCCGGAGCCCGCTGCCGACGTGTCGGCGCCAGAGCCCGAGCCGGCCACCGACCTCGAGGCCAACCGAGCGCAGGAGCCCGAGCCGGCCACCGAGCTCGAAGCCGACCCAGCCTCAGAGCCGGAGCCGGAGTCGGCACCGGAGCCCGAGCCGGCCTCAGAGTTCGACCCGGCACCCGAGCCAGCTGCGCCTGACAACGAATCAGAGGCCCCGCTGTTCAGCAGTCCGGAGCCCGATCTCTTCGGCGGGGACGGCGAGCGCCCCTCGCCCCCGTCGCCATTCGCGCCGGACGCGCCCGCAGCGCCCCCGATCTCGTCGGCGCCGGCGTGGAGCCTGCTGCCCCCGCCCGATCCCTCGCAGGCGGTTCCCCTGGAGGACGGTCCGCCCACGCGCCGCTCGCTCCCCGATGACAAGCTCGCCGAATGGGTCGATACAGCGGGTCAGGAACCGGGCAGCACTCTCGAGATCATCGAGCAGCTCGAGACGCAGGTGCGCCTGCGCGACGAGGAGGTGCGGGAGTTCACAGCATGGGAGGACCGCATGCGCTCGCTGGGCACCCCCGATGCACTGGCGGCGGTCGCCGACGCGCGCACCGAATTCGTCGACGTGCTCCCGGATGCGACGCCCGCAGCTCCCGTCGCATCGGTGCCCGAGAATCTCGCGCCGGAGCCCGTCGCCCCGGAGGCCGAGCCTGATGCCGAGCCTGTTGCCGCGGTCGAGCAGGAGCCGCCGATCGTGGTGTCGGAGGTGCCAGACTTCGCAATTTCTGAGCCGACCGACGATGAGAACCGCGTCGATGACGACGAGGGAGACGTCGAAGCGTCTGAGGACGTAGCAGCCACGGACGTAGCGGCCGAGGCCGCGCATGCCACGGACGCTGAGGCTGAGGCTGAGGCTGAAAACGTTGAGGCTGAAGAAGCAGAGTCTGGGGACGCAGGGGCCGAAGTTGTTACGGCTGAAGACGCAGAAATCGAAGACACAGAGGCCGAGTTCTCCGAGGGCGGCGAAGTCGACTTCTCCGAGGACGCACGAGTCGAGGTAGTCGAGCCCGAAGTGACTGAGCCCGAAGTGACTGCGCCCGACGTGACCGAGCCCGACGTGACCGAGCCCGACGTGACCGAGGTCGACGTGACCGAGGTCGAACTCGACGAACCTGCGGCGTCCGAGTTCGCTGAGGCCGAGCCCGGCGTCGTCGAGCCCGCCGACGAGCCCTTCGTCCAGGATCCGGATGAGCCGTTCCTGGAGCCGACGCTGACCGACGGCCCGCGATCCGAGCTGGACAGCCCGCAGGACTCGCAGGCACCTCAGGATTCAGACGAACCGCAGCATCAGGACGAACCGCAAGATCCAGACGAACCGCAGCATCCGGACGAACCCCAGGATCCAGACACACCCCAGGATCCGGACGAGCCCGAACCCGAGCCGCTCATCCCACCCCTTATCGATCCGCCGCCCTTGGGCACGCCGCCGTTCGGAACACCGCCCGCCTCCCCGCCCGCACCCAGCACGCCGGCGTTCTCCTTCGACGCGCTCCTGATCGGCGACAACGCGGCGGCTCCGGAGACGACCGTCCCCGACGACGACGCCGAAGAACCGCCGCTTCACCCGGATGCCGAGCCACTCGACGCCCCGGCCGAACCGCTCTTCATCGAGCCGGTGCCATTCGCGGTGGGGGAGCTGCTCCCGTCAGACACGGGCTCCATCACCGTGATCGATCAGGCCTACGAGGAGGATCTCGACGACGACGTCGACGAGACCGACCGGGTGCCGGAGGGCTTCGGCACCGTGGCAGTCGATCCGGCGGGCGTCGCGCTCGTCGCACCCCAGCCGTTCCCGCCCTCCGGTCCCATCTCGACGACCCGGATCCCACAGGACGAGTCGGTCTTCTTCGACGACGAACCCGTGAAGATGAAGGTCTTCAGCCTCGAGACCACCGGGCTGGAAGCGACCCCGGTCGACCACCGGGTGGGCCGCGCCGCACGCATGTTCTGGCTGTGGTTCGCGACCAACTCCTCAATATTGAGCCTCGGGCTCGGCGCGGCAGTATTTGCGGTGGGCATGAGCCTGCGGCAGTCGATCGTGGCCATTGTGGCTGGCGTCGCGTTGTCCTTCATCCCGCTCGGGCTCACCACTCTCGCGGGCAAACGCAGCGGCCAGCCCACCATGGTCGTCTCGCGGGCGACCTTCGGGTTGCTCGGAAACGTCGTTCCCGCGGCGCTCGCCCTGCTGACCCGGGTGTTCTGGGGAGCCGTTCTGCTGTGGTTGCTCGGCTCCTCCATCTCAGGGGTGTTGGTGGGCGCAGAGCTGGGCGGCCCCCTCGGGGAGCGCGGGCTCCTGCTCGCATCGCTTGCCGGCGCGTTCCTCGTTGCGCTGCTGGTGGCCTTCGCCGGCTATCCGCTCTTCGCGCGCCTGCAGCTCATCCTGAGCATCATCTCCGGGATTCTCGTGGTGGGCCTCTTCGTGCTCACGGCGGAGTACGTCGACATCCCCACCGCGTTGACCACTCCGGATGGTCCGTGGTTGCTTACCCTGTCGGGAGCGGTGCTGGTCTTTAGCTTCGTCGGGCTCGTCTGGGCCCACAGCGGCGCCGACCTCGCGCGCTACCAGCGGGTCGGCTCTAGTGGCGCGTCCTCGATGCTCTGGGCGACCTTCGGCAGCACGCTGCCGACTTTCCTGCTGATCGCCTACGGCGCGCTGCTCGCGGCATCCGACACTGCGATCGCGCGGGGGTTCCTCGCGTCGCCGCTCGACACCCTCGCGACCATGTTGCCGCTGTGGTACCCGGCGCCGCTCGTCGCCGCGGCAGCGCTCAGCCTGCTCTCCGGCATCACGCTGTCGATCTACTCCGGCGGGTTCGCCCTGCAGTCGCTCGGCGTCCGGCTGACGAGGCAGTGGTCGGTCGTGATCGTCGGGGTGCTCCTGGCGGCGCTGACGCTCGTTCTCTCGTTCGGCGTGACCGGCGGCATCAACGAGCTATTCCGCGATGCGGCGACCACACTTGCGGTTCCCACTGCCGCGTGGGCGGGTATCTTCGCGGCGGAGACGATCATCCGCAATCGCCGCTATGAGAGCCAGTCGCTGCTGAAGCGTGGCGGGGTGTACGCCGACGTGCGGTGGCTCAACCTGATCGCTCTGGTCGTGATCACCGTCGTGGGTTACGGGCTCACCAGCGCGACGATCAGTTGGCTGAGCTGGCAGGGCTACGGCTTCTCGTTGGTGGGTGTCGCGGTCGACAGCGATCTGGCTGCAACTGATGTCGGCGTGCTCATCGCCCTCGGCCTCGGCCTGCTGGTTCCCGTCATCGCGGGCATCCCGGCCATCCGCAAGCAGGAAGCCGCCCGGCTCTAGCCAAATAGACTGGTGCCGTGTCCATCACTGTCGCCGACGTCGTCAACGCCACCGAGGCGCTGTGGCCTTCGGCGGACGCGGAACCGTGGGATGCGGTGGGGCTCGTCGCGGGCGATCTCGACGCGCCGGTGGAGTCAATCCTCCTCGCCGTCGACGCCGTGCTCGACACCGTGGATGAGGCGCTCGACGAGGGAGCCGACCTGCTCCTGGTGCATCACCCGTTGCTGCTGCGCGGCGTGACGAGCGTGGCGAGCGACCACTACAAGGGCGCGGTGCTCACGAAGCTCATCCGGGGCAACTGCGCGCTGCTGGCCGCGCACACGAACGCCGACATCGTCGAGACGGGCACATCGGCGGTGTTCGCCCAGAAGCTGGGGCTGCTCGACGTGCGTCCGATCCAATCGTCATCAACGCCGAGCCGCGGCATCGGCCGCGTCGGTACACTGCCGACGCCGACGACACTGGGAACTCTCGCGCGAGCCCTCGGCGACATCCTCCCGCCGACCGCCAGCGGTATCCGGGTGTCGGGTGACTTCGATCGCCCGATCAGCACGGTCGCCCTGTGCGGCGGAGCTGGCGACGCGTTCCTCGCGCATCCCGCGGTTCTGGCCGCCGATGTGTACATCACCAGCGACCTGCGCCATCATCCGGCGTCCGAGGCCCGCGAGAACTCCCGGGTCGGTCGCGGGCCCGCCCTGATCGACGTGTCGCACTGGGCCAGCGAATGGCTCTGGCTCGACGCCGCGGCATCCGAACTGCGCGAAGCGCTGCCGGGGGTGACGGTGACGGTCAGCGAGCTGCGCACCGACCCCTGGGACTTCGCGATCGTCCAATGAGAGAAGTGAATCCATGGCGTTGAAAGCCAGCCCCGAAGACCAAGCCCTGCTGCTCGAACTGCAGGCCCTCGACACCAAGCTCGCCCAGCTCGACCACCGCAGCAAGAGCCTGCCGGAGATCGCGACGCTGGCGGGCTTCGCGAAAGACGTCGACGCGCTGCGGCTGACGCTCGGCGAGCGCAACGGCACCCTCGAAGACGTCAAGCTCGAACTGGCGCGCATCGAGTCCGACGTCCGGGTGGTGGAGACTCGAATTGCCCGGGACAGCGAGCGTGCCCAGGCGAGCTCCTCCGTGAAGGATGTCACGGCGCTCGAACAGGAACTCGCGTCGCTGCGCAAGCGCCTGGGCGACCTCGAGGAGATCGAGCTCGTCGTGATGGAGAAGCTCGAAGACCAGCAGAAGTCGGTGGATGACGTCGCCGCCGCACTCGCGGCGCTGACCGCCCGCGCGTCCGAGGTCGAGGGGGAGCGGGATGTCGCGCTCTCCGCGATCGCGTCGGAGCGGGCCGTAGCCGCGGCGGGCCGTGCCGAGATCGCCGGCCGAGTCCCAGCAGATCTCCTGGCACTGTACGAGAGGCAGCGGTCTCGCTACGGCACCGGTGCTTCGCTGCTGCGCGGGGGAGTGTCGCTCGCCTCCGGAGTGAAGCTGCTCGAGAACGAGATGCAGGCCATCCGGGCCGCGGCGCCTGACGACATCATCATGTGCGCCTCCAGCGAGGCCATCCTGGTGCGCACGGCGGAGTCCGGCCTCTAGCGAGCCCGGGCCCCTCGCCCGGTAGGCTGGGCAACCGAATGGGTCGGCAAGACGGCCGCGGGGCTGGGCAGTGCTTTCGAGGCGCGCCAGCCGCGAGGAACGTCCGGGCTCCACAGAGCAGGATGGTGGGTAACACCCACCCGGGGTAACCCGCGAGAACAGTGCAACAGAAAGCAGACCGCCTCCGACTCACGTCGGCGGTAAGGGTGAAACGGTGGTGTAAGAGACCACCAGCGGTCGCGGTGACGCGGCCGGCTAGGTAAACCTCGTCCGGAGCAAGGTCAGACAGGAAGCGTTACGGGTGGCTCGCCCAGCTTCCGGGTAGACCGCTAGAGGCGTGCGGCAACGTACGTCGTAGATAGATGGCCGTCCAGGGTGCGTGCACCCCAACAGAACCCGGCGTATCAGCCGGCCCATTCCCTAAGCTGTCACCATGACCGAGCACCCGCCCCTGCGAGCGGTGCCGTCGCCCGCAGCCATCCTGACCGCCGTCCTCGGCTTCCTGGTCGGCGGGCTGTCGATGGCCTTCAACCCGTTCCTCGCGGTCTCCGTGGTCGCGCTCGGGCTCTGCTCCTTCGCCCTGCGCGGTGCCGCCCGAGTCGACGGCATCGTGGTCCAGGGCATCCTGCGCATCCTCGCCATCATCGGCATCATGGGTGCGCTCGGCGGCGTGATGCTGCTGCTGTTCCCCGGCCTCGGGGTGCGCGCTTAGCCGGCCGGTCGCTCCGACTCCAGAACCGACTTCAGGGTCGCGAGGTCGGTCACGATTGCGATGGCATCGGCCTCGAACGCGTCGTCAGACATACCGGGCTGGCGCCGCAGCGTGAACACCACCTCGCTACCGCCCTCGGCCTCGATGACGCGCATCGGGTTGTAGTAGAGGTCCCCGTCGGCCGTGGTGACCCAGTGGTCGAGCACTCCCCACCCGTTGGGCTCCGCCATCTCGACGACCACCCTGCCCATCGGCGAGATGGAGACCCAGTCGCCATCCTCCTGGTGGATCCCGTTCGACAGCCCGGCCGCCCACAACGGCAGGTTCGCGGGGTTGGACGCGTAGTCGTAGACCGCTGTCGCGCTGCGCCGGATGAACGTGCTCAGGTGTTGTGACTCGCTGACCATGGCTCCATTGTGACAGCGGGAACGCGACCCTCCTATGCTGTAGAGGTGACTGATGCCACGGCGGCAGCGATCGCGGGAGAACTCGCCCTGCTCGATCCAACCGTGCGCTCCGACCGTTCCGAGGCCGAGCGGTTGATCGATCCGGATTTCATCGAGGTCGGCCAGGGCGGTCGGCTCTGGAACTTCGAGTCTGTTCTCACAGAGTTCGGGGCCTCGTCCAGCACGCCGCATGTTGAAGTCTCAGAGATGGATGCCCGGCTCCTGGCCCTCGACGTCGTGCTGGTGACCTACGTCTCCACGATGGAGGGCCGCGGAGTACGACGCTCGTCGCTGTGGCGCAAGTCCACCGAGGGCTGGCGGGTCGTGTTCCACCAGGGCACCCGCATCGGCTGACGTTCGAGCGCTCGCCCGGCGACGACCGGCGGCGTACTCTCGTGGAGATGCTCACGTTCGACTCGATCACCGCCCGCCTGCGCGCCGCCGGGTGCGTCTTCGCCGAGGACGAGGCCACCCTGCTGCTGGAGGAGACGGATGATCCGGCTCGCCTCGAGGCGATGATCGGCAGGCGGGAGTTGGGCGAGCCGCTCGAGCACATCCTGGGGTGGGCGCTGTTCTGCGGCATGCGCATGATCGTCGAGCCGGGCGTGTTCGTGCCCCGCCCGCGCTCGGAGGCCCTCGTCGAGCAGGCGGTCGCCCTCGCACGCCGCGGATCGATCGTGGTCGACCTGTGCTGTGGTTCCGGGGCGATCGGCGCCGCCATCGAGGGCACGGTTGCCGTGGAACTGCATTCGACGGACATCGATGCCGCCGCGGTCAGGGTCGCTCGCCGCAATGTCAGCCGAGTGTACGAGGGCGATCTCTTCGCGCCCCTGCCGTCGTCGCTGCGGGGTCGGGTTGACCTGATCGTGGTCGTCGCCCCCTACGTGCCGACCTCCGCCATCGCATTGCTGCCGCACGAGGCGCGCGATCACGAGCCGGTGCGCGCCCTGGACGGCGGGAACGACGGGCTCGAGGTGCTGCGTCGCATCATCGCGGAGGCGCCTCTCTGGCTGGCACCCGGCGGCTCGCTGATCACCGAGATCGGCGCAGAACAGGCGCCCGCTGCGGTCGCCGCGCTCACCGCCGCTGGTTTCGGGGCGTCGGTCGGCGATTCCGTGGTTACGGCGACGCTGCCGACGTGAAGCGGTAGCCCATCCCCGCTTCGGTGAGCAGGTACCGCGGCGTCGATGGTTCGGGCTCCAGCTTCTTCCGCAACTGCGCGATGTACAGCCGCAGGTACCCGGTGTCGGAGGTGTACTGCGGGCCCCACACCTCGGTGAGCAGGGTTTCCCGCGTGACCAGGCGGTCGTGGTTGTGCAGCAGTACCTCCAGCAGGCGCCACTCGGTGGGAGTGAGGCGCACGGATGCTCCCGCCCGCGTCACCACTCGGGCGGCGAGGTCGACGGTTACATCGCCGAAGCTCACGATCGGCTCGTCGGCGGCGGTCGGGGTCCGGCGCGCTAGCGCGCGGATGCGGGCCAGCAACTCGTCAGCTGAGAACGGCTTGGTCACATAGTCGTCGGCACCGGCGTCCAGCGCCTCGACCTTGTCCCAGCTCTCACTGCGTCCCGACACGACGAGCACGGGCACCTGGCTCCAGCCCCGGATTGCCTCGATCACCTCGATGCCGGTCAGCCCGGGCATCCCGAGGTCGATCACGACGATATCGGGGTGGGTGGAGATCGCGGCGTCGAGAGCTGCCTTGCCGTCGGATGCGGTGACCACGTCGTACCCGCGGGCGCCGAGGGTGATGCGCAGGGCGCGCAGCATCTGCGGGTCGTCGTCGGCGATCAGGATCTTCACGACGTTGCCTCCCGGGCCTGGTCTTCTGCCAACTCGACGGTCTCCGGTGGCACCGCCGGGAGCTCCACGACCATCGTCAGCCCTCCGCCCGGCGTCTCTTCGACCTCAAGCGTGCCCGCCATCGCCTCGACGAAGCCCTTCGACAGGGCGAGGCCCAGGCCGACACCGGTCGTGTTGTCCGTGTCGTTAAGCCGCTGGAAGGCCTGGAAGATATCGTCTCGTCGCTCGGCGGGGATCCCCGGCCCGGAGTCGATGACGCGCAGTTGCACCCGGTCGCCGAACGCGCTCGTCGCGACGACCGGCGGGGTGCCTGCGGGCGAGAAACGCAGTGCGTTGGCCAGGAGATTGACCAGGGTCCGCTGCAGCAGCACCGGGTCGGCCTCCGCCGGCGGAATCGGCGCGAGCTCAAGCTGCACGTCGCCGGGGCCGAGCTCCAGCTCTTCGAGCGCGCCGGTCACCGCCTCGTCCAGGGCTACCGGGCTCAGCGAGACGCCGAGCACTCCGGCCTGCAGGCGGCTGGCGTCGAGCAACTTGGTGACGAGGTCTGCCAGCGAGTCCAGCGACAGCTCGGCCGCTTCCAGCAGCTCGGCCCGATCGGGCTCCGAGAGCGCGACATCGGCCGAGCGCAGCGACGTGACGGCCGCGGTCGCTGCCGCGAGCGGCCGTCGCAGGTCGTGCCCGACTGCCGCGAGGAGGGCGGTGCGCAGCCGATCGGCCTCGGCGACCGGTCTCATGCTCTCCGCCTCTCGGGTCAGCTCGCGGGTGGCGAGTGCCGTCTCGATCTGAGAGAGGAAGGCGCCGAGAATCCGGCGATCGGATGCCGGCAGCTCCCGCCCGCGCAGCGACAGGCTCGCGTGCTCCCCGATCGGGAAATCGGTCTCGGTGTCGTCGTCGAGCGCGAGGGATGCGTCGGTGGCCGTGTAGATCGGCGCCCCATCCGACCGCAGGATGACGCTGACCATGCCGAAAGCCTCCCGCAGCCGGGTGACCAGGGCCTCCAGTGCATCCTGGCCGTTGAGCACGCTGCTGGCGATCGAGGCGAGCGTCTCGGATTCGGCCGCGGCCCGGCTCGCGGCCCGCGCGCGCCGCGCCGCCTGGTCGACCACGATGCTCACCAGCACGGCAACGACCACGAAGATGACGAGCGCGAGCAGGTGCAGTGGATCGCTGACGGTGAACGTGTACAGGGGCTCGACGAAGAAGACGTCGAGCAGGATGCCGGCGGCGACGGCCGCCACAAGGGCCGGCCAGATGCCGCCCACCAGCGCAACGATCACCACCACCAGCTGGAAGGCCAGCACGTTCGTCGTGATGTACTCGTCGCTGTCGGTCAGGGTCAGTAGGGCCGTGAGGGCCGGCAGTCCGAGCACGGCCAGTACGAACCCCGCGATCCGGCGGCGCACCGAGAGCGCTCCGCCGAGACTCGGCAGGCGCCGCGACCCGGCCTCGGAATGGGCGACGATGTGCACGTCGATGTCGCCGGCCTCACGGATGACGGTGGCGGCGGTACCCGGGCCGCCGATCAGCCGGGTGAGGGCGCTGCGACGGCTGACGCCGACGACCAGTTGCGTGGCATCCACCGAGCGCGCGAACTCGACCAGCGCTTTGGGGATCTGCTCGCCGACCACCTGGTGATAGCTGCCGCCGAGGCTCTCCACAAGCTTCCGCTGCGTCGCGAGGATGTCGGGGTTCGGCTCCGCCAGGCCATCGGAGGTGGTGACGTGCACCGCGAACAGCTCGCCGCCGCTCGATCGCGAGGCGATTCGCGAGCCACGGCGCAGCAGGGTCTCGCCCTCGCGGCCGCCGGTGAGCGCGACCACGACCCGCTCCCGGGCGTTCCAGGTGGAGTTGATGCCCTTCTCGGCGCGGTACTTCCGCAGCGCGGAGTCGACTTCGTCGGCGAGCCAGAGCAGTGCCAGTTCGCGCAGTGCGGTCAGGTTGCCGAGCCGGAAGTAGTTGCTGAGCGCGGCATCGACGCGTGCGGCGGGGTAGACGACGCCCTCGGTGAGGCGGTCGCGCAGCGCGAGCGGCGCCAGATCGACCAGTTCGATCTGGTCGGCCGAGCGCAGCACCGCGTCGGGGATCGTCTCGCGCTGCACGACCCCGGTGATCTGCCGCACGACGTCGTTGAGCGACTCGATGTGCTGGATGTTGACGGTCGAGATCACGTCGATGCCGGCGGCGAGCAGCGTCTGCACGTCTTCCCAGCGCTTGGCGTGGGCGGAGCCCGGGGCGTTCGTGTGGGCGAGCTCGTCGACCAGGGCGACATCGGGATGGCGGGCGAGAACCGCCTCGAGGTCCATCTCGTCGAGCACCACCCCGCGGTGCTCGATGCGCCGCCGGGGGATGACCTCGAAACCCTCGACCAACGCCGATGTGGCGGCGCGGCCGTGAGTTTCCACGACCGCCACCACCACGTCCCGGCCGCCGCCCAGCAGGCGGCGACCCTCCTCGAGCATCGCGAAGGTCTTACCCACGCCGGGAGCGGCCCCAAGCATGACCCGGAGCCGCCCCGCGGATCCTGCTTCAGTCATCCAGCTCCATCAGGGCGATGTTCAGTTCGAGCACGTTCACGGTCGGCTCGCCGAGGTAGCCGAGGTCACGTCCCTGAATCTTAGACTCCACGAGGTCACGCACGGCGGTCTCGTCGAGGTCGCGCGCCTGGGCCACGCGGGCCACCTGCAGCAGGGCGTACTCCGGGCTGATGTGCGGGTCGAGCCCGGAGCCGGAGGCCGTGACAGCGTCGGCCGGGATGTCGGCCGTACCGTCCAACTCCTCGATCGCGGCCTGGCGGTCGCCGATCGCGGAGATCAGATCCTCGTTCTCCGGCCCCCAGTTCGAACCGCTCGAGGCGGCGCCGTCATACCCGTCTCCGGCTGCGGAGGGCCGGGACTGGAACCACTCCGGCAGGGCAGCCCCGTCGGCATCGGTGAACGACTGGCCGATCAGGGCCGAGCCGACGCCCTGGCCGTCGACGCTGATGAGTGATCCGTTGGCCTGTGCGGGGAGGGCGACCTGCCCGATCGCTGTGATCGCGAGCGGGTACCCGATTCCCAAAACCAATGACATTACGAGCAGGGCCCGTATTGCTGTCCATGTTTGGCGCAGTTTCATGATTTCTTCCTTCGTATTTGTGAAGCGTGTCTGTGTTGTCTGGGTCGCGTATGTCTGGATTCCGGATGCCCGGAGCCGGGTCAGAACCCGGGGAGCAGGCTCACGACCAGGTCGATGAGCTTGATGCCGATGAACGGGGCGATGATCCCGCCGAGGCCGTAGACGAGCAGGTTGCGGTTCAGCAGTCGGCTCGCGGAGATGGGGCGGTACTTCACGCCGCGCAGCGCGAGCGGAATCAGCGCCACGATCACCAGCGCGTTGAAGATGATCGCGCTCAGCACCGCGGAGGCGGGGGAGTGCAGCGCCATGATGTTCAGCACAGCGAGCCCCGGGAACACCGCCGAGAACATCGCGGGGATGATCGCGAAGTACTTCGCCACGTCGTTGGCGATGGAGAAGGTGGTCAGCGAGCCGCGGGTGATCAGCAGTTGCTTGCCAATGCGCACGATGTCGATGAGCTTGGTCGGGTCGGAGTCGAGGTCGACCATGTTGCCGGCCTCCTTCGCGGCCGAGGTGCCGGTGTTCATGGCCACCCCGACATCCGCCTGGGCGAGGGCGGGCGCGTCGTTCGTTCCGTCTCCGGTCATGGCGACCAGGTTTCCGCCGGCCTGCTCCTTCTTGATCAGGTCCATCTTGTCTTCGGGGGTGGCCTCCGCGAGGAAGTCGTCGACCCCGGCTTCGGCGGCGATCGCCTTGGCGGTCAGCGGGTTGTCGCCCGTGATCATGACGGTGCGGATGCCCATCGCGCGCAATTCGGAGAAGCGCTCGCGCAGCCCCTGCTTGACGACGTCCTTGAGGTGGATCACCCCGAGCACGCGCGACACCCCGTCGGCGGATTGCGTGGCGACCACGAGAGGGGTGCCGCCGGATTCACTGACCCGGGTCACGATGGCGTCGAGCTCCTTGCCGATCGTCGAACCGGCCGAGATGCCGGCCCACTGCCCGACCATCGACCCCGCGCCCTTACGGACGAGGGTGCCGTCGGCGAGGTCCATGCCGCTCATCCGGGTCTGGGCCGTGAACGGCACGAATACGCCGTTCTCGGTCATCGAGCTCGTGGTGATTCCCAACGAGTCGGCGAGGGTCACAACGGAGGTGCCCTCCGGCGTCGGGTCGCTGAGCGACGCGAGCCGCGCCGCCCCCGCCAGCTCGGCAAGGGAGACGCCGGCGACGGGCAGGAACTCGGAGGCCTGGCGGTTTCCGTAGGTGATCGTTCCGGTCTTGTCGAGCAGCAGGGTGGTGACGTCACCGGCGGCCTCAACCGCGCGGCCCGACATCGCGAGCACGTTGTGCTGCACGAGGCGGTCCATGCCGGCGATGCCGATCGCGCTCAGCAGCGCGCCGATGGTCGTGGGGATGAGGGTCACCAGCAGGGCGACGAGCACCGTGACGCTCACGGTTCCGCCGGCGTAGCTCGCGGCGGGGTTCAGCGTGACCACGACCACCAGGAACACGATCGTCAGGGCGGCGAGCAGGATGTTCAGCGCGATCTCGTTCGGCGTCTTCTGCCGCGAGGCGCCCTCGACGAGGCGGATCATCCGGTCGACGAACGTCTCGCCAGGCTTGCTGGTGATCTTGACGATGATCTTGTCGCTGAGCACCCGCGTGCCGCCGGTCACCGCGCTGCGGTCACCGCCGTGTTCCCGGATGACCGGGGCCGACTCACCCGTGATGGCGGACTCATCGACCGAGGCGATTCCCCACACGATGTCGCCGTCGCCCGGGATGACCTCGCCGGCGGTCACCGCGACGAAGTCGCCGAGCCGCAGGTCGGCAGAGGAGACATCCTCGGCGTGGTTGCGTTCGACCGAGGCATCCGTCCCGTCGAATCCGACGCGGTGGGCGATCGTCGAGGTGCGGGTGTTGCGCAGGCTTGCGGCCTGCGCCTTGCCCCGGCCCTCGGCCACCGACTCCGCCAGGTTGGCGAAGATCACGGTGATCCAGAGCCAGATGGCGATGCCGATCGTGAAGGAGGGCGCGATGGATGGCGTGCCGGTTAGCGGCTCGGCGACCGCGATGACCGTGGTGAGCGCAGCGCCGACCTCGACGATGAGCATCACCGGGTTGCGCCACATCAGGCGCGGGTCGAGCTTGCGGAGAGCACCCGGGAGCGCCGCGACGAGCTGCGCGAGGGAGAACGCGCTCGACCGGTTCGAGCTGGGCTCGGCCGCGGTCCGCTGGCGCGGTTCCGGTGTGGTGATGACGGGTGTGGACATGGTTACTGCAGCCCTTCAGCTAGGGGACCTAGCGCGAGTACGGGGAAATAGGTGAGAGCCGACACGATGACGACCACGCCGAGAAGCAGGCCGACGAACTGGGGGCGATGGGTGGGCAGGGTGCCGGCGGTTGCCGGGACCTTGTCCTGGCCTGCGAACGAGCCGGCCAGGGCGAGCACGAAGACGATGGGCAGGAACCGCCCGAGCAGCATCGCCACACCGAGCGCGGTGTTGAACCACGGGGTGTTCGCGGTGAGCCCGGCGAACGCGGAGCCGTTGTTGTTCGCCGCCGAGGTGAACGCATAGAGCACCTCGGTGAAGCCATGCAGGCCGGGGTTCCAGATCGAGGTACCGATCACGTCCTCCCGCACCGCGGGAATCGCGAAGCTCAGCGCTGTGCCGACCAGCACCAGGGTCGGTGTGGTGAGGATGTAGAGGCTCGTCAGCTTGATCTCGCGCGCCCCGATCTTCTTGCCGAGGTACTCCGGGGTGCGGCCGACCATGAGACCGGCGATGAAGACCGCCAGAATCGCGACCATCAGGATGCCGTAGAGACCGGCTCCCACGCCGCCGGGGACGACCTCACCGAGCATCATGTTGACGAGGGCCACACCTCCACCGAGGGAGGTGTAACTGTCGTGCATCGAGTTCACGGCACCGGTGGAGGTGATCGTCGACGTCGTTCCGAAGATCGTGGATCCGATGATCCCGAACCGAACGTCCTTGCCTTCCATCGCGGCGCCCGCCAGCTCGGGGGCGGTGCCCCGACCGGCGAGCTCAGCCCAGGTCATCAGGCTCACCGAGATCGCGTACAGCGTCGCCATGGTGGCGGCGATTGCGAGCCCCTGCCGGCGGTCACCGACCATGCGGCCGAAGGCGCGCGGCAGCGAGAACGGGATCGCGAGCATCAGGATGATCTGCACCATCGACGTCCACGGGGTGGGGTTCTCGAACGGGTGCGCGGAATTCGTGTTGTAGAAACCACCGCCGTTCGTACCGAGGATCTTGATCGCCTCCTGCGACGCGACCGGCCCGCCCGGTACCGTGGCGGTGCCACCGGTGATCGTGGTCACCTCCTGGAATCCGTTGAAGTTCTGGATGACTCCGCCGGCCAGCAGCACGATCGCGACGATCACCGAGAACGGCAGCAGGATGCGGAGGGTGCCCCGGGTGAGGTCGACCCAGAAGTTGCCGATGGTGCCCGACCGCTTGTAGGCGAGCCCGCGGATCAGGGCGACGGCCACGGCGATGCCGACGGCTGCGGAGAGGAAGTTCTGCACTGTGAGACCGACCATCTGCACCGTGTAACCGAGGGTCACGTCGGGTGAGTATGACTGCCAGTTCGTGTTGGTCACGAACGAGATCGCGGTGTTGAAGGCGAGGTGCTCGCTGGTGGGCGGTAGCCCGAGCGAGTTGGGCAGCACCTGCTGCACACGCTGGAGTGCGTAGATCACGAGGATCCCGACCGCGGAGAAGGCGAGGATCGACCGCAGGTAGGCGGGCCAACTCTGCTCGGAGCCCGAGTCGACGCCGATGAGCTTGTAGAAGCCCCGCTCGACCCGCAGGTCCTTCTTCGAGGTGTAGACCCACGCCATGTAGTCGCCGAGGGGGCGATAGATGAGCACCAGCACAGCCGCGATGGTCGCGAGCTGGGCGATAAAGAGCCAGACCGGCATCAGAACCTCTCAGGCTTGACTAGGGCCACCACGAGGTAGCCGATTGCCGCGACGGCGAGGACGGCCGCGACCAGTTCGATCACGATCACAGCCGCTCCACCCCCTTCGCGACGAGGGCGACCAGGCCTAGGAGGGCGAGGATGCCGGCGATGAAGACGACGTCGAGCACGGGAACTCTTTCCGCTGGAACCGTCCGCGCACGATGGCACGCAGACGCGGCCACTGGGGCCGCAGGAAGAGTCAACGCCGCTGGCGCCCGCTCGATGGCGGGCCTTACGAATCCCTAACGCGCGTGCTGCAAACCCTTACGGATTACGTCGTGGATGTGTCGAAGGTGGCCACGGGCGCGGTCGGCACGACGGGCGACGCGAGCGCTGCGGCCCCCAGAATACCGGCGTTGTTGCGGTGCACCGCGGGCACGATCGGGGTCTGCAGCTTCAGCAGCGGCAGAAAGTCATCTGCATTCTTCGAGACTCCGCCGCCGACGATGAACAGGTCGGGGGAGAACAGCAGCTCGAGGTGCGTGTAGTACCTCTGCAGTCGCTTGCTCCAGGCCTTCCAATCGAGGTTGTCCCGCTCCTTCGCGGAGTACGCGGCGCGCGACTCGGCGTCGTGCCCGTCGAGCTCGAGGTGCCCGAGTTCGGAGTTGGGGATGAGTACGTCGTTGTAGATCAGTGCGGTACCGATGCCGGTGCCGAGGGTGGTGAGAAGCACGAGCCCCTCGACTCCCTTGGCGGCGCCGTATCTCACCTCGGCGAAGCCGGCCGCATCCGCATCGTTGACGAAGTGGATGTCTCGGCCGAGTGCCTTCTCGAACAGCGCCTCCGCCTCCAGGCCGATCCACTTCTTCGAGACGTTGGCCGCAGACATGGTGCGACCATTACGCACGATCGCGGGGAAGCAGACCCCGAGCGGAACGTCGTTGGTGACCGCTCCGAGCTTGCCGACCAGCTCCATCACGGTTTTCACGATGTCGTCGGGGGATCCGCCCTTCGGCGTGTTGAGCTTGATGCGATCGGTGAGCAGCTCGCCGGTGGCGGTGTCGACCAGGGCCCCTTTGATGCCGGTGCCGCCGATATCGATGCCGAACGCCTGTGCCATGTGTGTTGTCCTTCGATCGGGTCGGGCTGGGTCGGTCGGTCAGGGGAGGGTCAGGATGTCGGCGCCGCGCTCGGTCACGACGAGAGTGTGCTCGAACTGGGCCGTGAGGCTCTTGTCTTTCGTGGTCACGGTCCAGTCATCGTCCCACTGGTCCCAGGCGATGGTGCCCGGTTGGTCCGGCGTGCCGAGGGTGAGCATCGGTTCGATGGTGAACACCATCCCCACCTCCATGACCGTGTCGAATGCCGGCGCGTCGTAGTGGGGAATGATGAGGCCCGAGTGGAACGCGCGGCCGACACCGTGCCCGGTGTAGTCGCGAACGACCCCATAGCCGAATCGCTTCGCGTACGACTCGATCGCCCGCCCGATCACATTGACCTGCCGACCCGGGGCCACTGCCTTGATACCGCGGACCAACGCCTCCTGGGTCCGCTCGACGAGAGCCGTGACATCCGGAGCCGCCTTCCCCACGATGAAAGTCTTGTTCAGGTCGCCGTGCACGCCGTTCTTGAAGGCGGTGATGTCGAGGTTGATGATGTCGCCCTCGAGCAGGGTCGTGTCGTCGGGGATGCCGTGGCAGATCACCTCATTGACGCTCGTGCACACCGACTTGGGGAACCCGCGGTAGCCGAGCGTCGATGGGTACGCGTCGTGGGCGACGAGGAAGTCCTGCGCGATCACGTCGAGCTGCTCGGTCGTCACACCCGGTCGGATGGCCGCGCCCGCGGCCTCGATGGCCTGCGCAGCGATGCGGCCGGACTCGCGGATCAGCTCGATCTCGGCAGGGGAGTAGATGTCGCCGCCGTCGTACGGTCGGGGCTCTTTTCGCCCCACGTACTCTGGACGAGGAATGGTTGCCGGTACCGAGCGGCTGGGGGAGAGGTGGCCCGCGACGAGGTGTCCCTGCGAGTCACGAGGCATTTGTTCAGTCTACCGGCCCGATCGCGGCGCTACTCTGGCGTCATGAGCCAGTGGTGGTACAACAACAAGACCGGTGAAGTCGAAGAGGGCCCCCAGTCGTTGGGCATCGATCGCGATGGCCCGTTCGCGACTCGGGAAGACGCGGCGCGGGCGCCGGAGATCATCGCCGAGCGCGCGCGCAAGTGGGCCGAGGAAGAGCGCCGCAAAGACTGAGCCGCGTTCGAACACCAGTTCGAAAGAATGTCGGTGGCGGGTGGTTGTCTTGGAGCATGAGGTTCGAGGCGGCGACCGAAAGTAGCGCGGTATACGCGGGTGCCGCAGCTGCTTCGCCGTCGCTGTACGGCAGCATGGCCGACACCCTCGGCGGTCTGATCGACGGCATCGCGCAACTCGATCGCATGCAGGCTTCCCTCGCGGCGCACAAGGCCGAGCTGGTTGACCAGGCGCGGCAGTGGGCCGAGCTGATGGAGTTGGCGAAGGATGACGCAGACCGAGGCTGGAACGCCGGGGTTCGGGCTCGTCGCACCGTCGTCACCGAACTGGCCTGCGCGCTGAGAATCCCGGAGCGCACCGCCGAAACCCTTGTCGCCGACAGCCAGTCGCTCATGGCCGATCTGCCCGGCACGTTCACGGCGCTGGGTGCCGGCGAGATCTCGTGGCGGCACACCAGGTCGGTCATCGACCATGCACGAGCCGTTCCGGCAGAGTCGCAGTCTGCGTTCGAAGAGGCGGTTCTACCTTTCGCGAAGAAGCTCACCGGGGCACAGTTCGATCGCAGGGCTCGCGTAGTTCGTGAGCGGATGCATCCCGAATCCGTCGAGGAGCGGTACGAGCGCGCGGTCGACGATCGATTTGTCGAGATGCAGCCCGATCGAGACGGCATGGGATGGTTGACGGTGTGCTTGCCCGCGGTGGTCCTGCAGGGCATCTGCAACCGGCTCACCGATATGGCTGCCGAGCAGCAGCGGTTCGAGCAGCAGCACGGTGAAGCGGGCACGGAACGCCGCACCCAGACACAGATGAAGGCGGACCTCTTCGCCGAGTTGCTTCTCGACGGAGTGCTGAAGTCCGGTCGTGACGCCGGCATTCGGCCCCGCGTACTCGTGACGGTGCCGGTGCTGACTCTTCTCGACCGCAGCGACGAGCCCGCGGTGCTGGAGGGTTACGGCCCCATCGACATCGAGACCGCACTCGAGCTAGCGGCGGCGGCGCCGGGGTTCACCCGAATCCTCACCCACCCTGAGACGGGTGCGGTGTTGTCCGTCGGTCGCGACCGCTACGTCGTGCCCTCTGATCTGCGCACCTGGCTCCGAGTGCGCGACGGCACGTGCCGATTCCCGGGCTGCAGTCGGGCCGCCCGGATCTGCGAGATCGACCACACCCAGGATTGGCAGCACGCCGGCGAGACCGCCCATTACAACCTCGCTCACCTGTGCCCAGCTCATCACCGCCTGAAGCACATGACCTCGTGGTCGGTGCGTCAACTCGAGGGCGGTGTCGTGGAATGGACGTCGCCGACGGGCAAGGTCTACGTCACCGAGCCCGAGGTGCAGATGCGGCCGGCGCTGGCTGGCGAGTAACCGGAAGTGCTCGGTGCCGGACGCGGCTGCCGCTGATGACGCCCCGGCTGCGGACTAATCGCCGGAGCGCCGTTCGATCCGCAGCCGCGCGTCGGAGTGGGCTCGCCGCAACACGCCGATGACGGTATCGAGGGTCGCGCTGCCGGGAGTCACGACGGCGACCCACCCCAACGAGCCGTACACCGGGTGGGGCAAGAAGACGTCGGCTTCGGAGAAGTCCCGCGGCGTGAAGGTCTTGGAGCTCTCGCCAATGAGCTCGCTGAACTTATCCGAGCCCACATGGATGTTCAGCCGCCACCGCCCGTCCGGGTCGAGATTGGATGAGGTGTCGTCCGGGTAGTCCTTCGTGACGATGGTCGCGAACGGCTGGGTGTTCGCGGGCACCGTTCCGTCGGGCGAGTAGTAGAAGAAGTGATCACCCCAGGCGATCTCCGGGAACTCGCTGCTGGCTTCCGGGGCAAGCTCGACCACATCGTCAAGCGACCTGATCGCTTTGAGGATGTGCTCCATCATGACGCCGACGAATCGTTGTCCGAGCTCAGCCGCGCGATGAGCCCCATCGCGTCGATCGGCGCGCGCACCTTCACGTCGTTGTCGAAGTACACATAGGCGTCGTGGCCCGAGTCGAGCCACTCCCCGAGGCGGTCGGCCCAGGTGTCGAGAGCGTCGTCGTCATAGCCGCTCTCGTAGATCTTCTTGTCACCGTGCAGGCGAACGTAGGTGAAGTCGGCGGTGTCGCGATCGAGACGGGGCCACTTGCCCGCGGTGTCCGCCAGCACGCTCGCCACCCCGTACTCGCAGAGCAGAGCGAAGTAGCGTTCGTCGTCGAAGCTCGCGTGCCGCACCTCGAGGGAGTGCCGCAGTGGCCGGTCCGCGTCCGTCTCGAGGTACTCGCGCCCCTTCATCCGCTCCCCGCGCTCTTGAGCCAGGGCGACCGCCGCGGTCGTGGCCTGGGGTAGCTCGCGCAGGAAGTTCTCGAGAAGCGTCGGCTCGAACTCGAGGCTCGGCGGGAGCTGCCAGAGCACGCACTCCAGCTTCGGCCCGAGCGCGAGGATGCCCTGGGCGAAGAAATTCGCCAGCGCCCCGTGCACGTCGTCAAGGCGACGAATGTGCGTGATGAACCGCGGACCCTTGGCGGAGAACACGAAGTCATCCGGCGTCGAGTCCCGCCAGTTCTGCCAGCTGGAGGGCTTGTGCATCGAGTAGAACGAGCCGTTGATCTCGATCGAGTTCACGTGCGACGACGCGTATGCCAGCTCGTTCTTCTGGGTTAGACCCTTCGGGTAGAACACGCCGCGCCAGGGCGGGTACACCCACCCCGACATCCCGACATGGAATCGGCCGCGCACGGTCATCCGGACTCGTTAGTCCTCGTACGAGTGCTCGGGCCCCGGGTAGCTGCCCTCGGCGACGTCGCCGCGATACTCGGTCACCGCGTCGGTCAGGGTCTGGCGCAGGTTGGCGTACTGCTTGACGAACTTGGGGATGCGGCCCTTCGTGAACCCCGCCCAGTCGGTCCAGACCAGCAGCTGGCCGTCGACATGGGGGCCGGCGCCGACGCCGATAGTCGGGATGCGCAGCTCCTTTGTCACCCGAGCGGCCGCTTCCGCCGGCACCATCTCGAGCACGACGGCGAATGCGCCAGCATCCTCGACAGCGTGCGCGTCGGCGAGCAACTGCTCGATGCCCTCACCGCGCCCCTGGATGACGTGGCCGCCGAGACCGTGCTCGCTCTGCGGGGTGAACCCGATGTGTGCCATCAATGGGATGCCGGCACTCACGATTCGACGGATCTGCTCGGCGCTACGTACTCCGCCTTCCAGCTTGACCGCGTGGGCGCCGGTCTCCTTCATGAAACGGAATGCGGTGTGCAGCGCCTCGTCCGGGCTGGTCTCGTATGACCCGAACGGCATGTCCGCAACGACGAAGGCGCGGGTCACGGCGCCCGCGACCGCGCGGGCGAGTGGGATGAGGTCGTCGACCGTGACAGGCAGGGTCGTGTCGTAGCCGTACACGTTGTTGCCGGCGGAGTCACCGACGAGCAGGAAGTCGATGCCGGCCTCGTCGAAGATCCCGGCAGTCAGCTGGTCGTAGCTGGTGAGCCCGGTGATCTTGATGCCGTTCTCCTTGGCACTTTGGAAGTGCCGGGTGCGAACGCGCTTGAGGTTTGCTTGAGCAGCCACGGCGGCGGGGTCGGTCATAGGCCGAGTCTAGCTAGGCCGAGTCGGTTTGGGCCGGTGCTAACTAGTACCCTGATACCGGTGCCCTGCGGGTGCTTCGAGGCAGATCAGAGGAGCTTGATGGACAAGCAGCGCGACTTCGTTCTTCGCACGATCGAAGAGCGGGGCATCAAGTTCATCCGCTTGTGGTTCACCGACGTGGTCGGCACCCTCAAGAGCGTGGCGATCGCCCCGGCCGAGGTCGAGGGCGCCTTCGCCGAGGGCCTGGGTTTCGACGGCTCCGCGATCGAGGGCTTCACTCGGGCGTACGAGGCCGACATGCTCGCGCATCCCGACCCCACCACCTTCCAGATTCTCCCGTGGCGCGGCGAGATCGACCCCACCGCACGCATGTTCTGCGACATCACCACGCCCGACGGCCAGCCCGCCGCGTCCGACCCGCGCAACGTGCTCAAGCGCACCCTCGCGAAGGCGGCGGACCGCGGATTCACCTTCTACACGCACCCCGAGATCGAGTTCTACCTGCTCAAGTCGTCGAAGCTGAAGAACGGCGAGCCGCAGCCCGTTGACTCGGCGGGGTTCTTCGACAACGTGCCCGGCGGCACCGCGCACGACTTCCGTCGCCGGTCGGTGCGGATGCTCGAAGATCTCGGCATCTCGGTGGAATTCAGCCACCACGAGGCCGGTCCCGGCCAGAACGAGATCGACCTGCGGTACGCCGACGCGCTAACGACGGCCGACAACATCATGACCTTCCGCACGGTGATCAAGGAGGTGGCGATCGAGCAGGGCGTGTACGCCACCTTCATGCCGAAGCCGATGTCCGGTCATCCCGGTTCCGGAATGCATACCCACATGTCACTCTTCGAGGGCGACTCGAACGCGTTCTTCGACGTGTCGGGGCACTACCAGCTCTCGAAGATCGGCCGCCAGTTCGTGGCCGGGCTGCTGACCCACGCGCCGGAGATCACCGCGGTCACCAACCAGTTCGTCAACTCGTACAAGCGGCTCTGGGGTGGCGATGAAGCGCCGAGCTTCGTGACCTGGGGCCACAACAACCGGTCGGCGCTTGTGCGCGTTCCGCTGTACAAGCCGGGCAAGGGCCAGAGCGCGCGCGTCGAGTACCGCGCGATCGACTCCGCCGCCAACCCGTACCTCACCTTCTCGCTGCTGTTGGCTGCGGGCCTCAAGGGCATCGAGGAGGGCTACGAGCTGCCGCCCGAGGCCGAGGACAACGTGTGGGAGCTCTCCGACGCCGAGCGTCGCGCGCTCGGCTACAACCAGCTGCCCGCCAGCCTCGACCAGGCCGTCTCGCTCATGGAGAACTCCGAGCTCGTGGCAGAGACCCTCGGTGAGCAGGTGTTCAACTACGTGCTGCTGAATAAGCGACGCGAGTGGAAGCAGTACCGCGCCCAGGTGACGCCGTACGAGCTGGAGAGCAACCTCGAGATTCTCTGAGCCACAGAGACCGTTCTGATCCACAGGGCAGGGCATGACCCGCAACCAGACAACGCTGACTGAGCTCGCGCGGCTCGGCTTCGCCGAACTCGGCGGCACCAACGCCCGCCGGGTG
>Ga0247742_10000506_pt1 | contig 31256 bp, 31 predicted proteins | sample UWRJL208509C2_FD_180944 | JGI IMG/M metagenome (GOLD analysis project Ga0247742, IMG submission 180944) | Plant litter microbial communities from Arlington Agricultural Research Station in Wisconsin, United States - UWRJ-L208-509C-2 | ecosystem: Environmental > Terrestrial > Plant litter >...
CCGCGGGGCGGACGGCGACTTGGCTCGGAATCACGTGGGAAAAACGTAGCACGAAGAGCGGGAGCAGGTCGATGACGTTCTTGCGCTGGTAAGTAGATTTTGAGAAAGCTGGGGTAACGAATTGATTAATCGAATATTGATCTCCCGAATTGTAGCAGTCGCTTCAGCGGCGATCGGGTGCTCGCGGAGCACCCCCCTTGCAGCGGGATCCGCCGCTGAGGTGGCTCTCACATCGCCGCTGAAGCGGCTCCCACATGCCGTTACGTAGTACTACCCACTCCGACCACGCGGTACTACGGCGTCCAAACCGCATAACGCCGCCTAAGCTTCCTAACGCGAACTGAAGCCGACATCGTTGAGGCTGACACCATTATGGAAGTTGCCACCAGCGCGCATTCCCTGATCGAAATCGCCGCGCTCGGCATCGAGCTGCTGGCCACGGCCCTGATCATCTGCGCCATCGTCGCCGCCACCGCGATCTACCTCACAGGGCTGCTTCGACGGGTCGCCAATCCCCCCGCGCATTACAAGCAGTACAAACAGCGGCTGGGCAGGGCGCTCCTGCTTTGCCTGGAAATCCTCGTCGCCGCCGACATCGTGCGCACCATTGCTCTGGACAGTTCAGTGCAGAGTGTCATCTCGCTCGGCCTGCTGGTGATTATCCGTACCTTCCTCAGCTGGTCGCTGATCCTCGAAGTGGAGGGGCGTTGGCCATGGCAACGTGAGCGCTCAGAAAAGCGCGTCGACGAGATGGTTGACGATGGCTGAGAACGGAATGGCGGTGAGCCAGATCGGAACGAACGGCAGCACCGTGGCGATCACCACCGAAAGCAGGCCCTGGATATCGTAGATGGCCGTGCGCATCGCATAGACATTCCCCACGATGGCGTACAGATCCGTCGTTGCCGAGAAGTCGGGTCGCTCCATCAGCTCGGCGTCCAGCTTCTGGCCCTCGGCAAGCCAGCGGATCTCGAACGCTTCGCCGGCGCGCGCGGCGAGGTCACCGTAACGGTAGACACCCAGGCGCCAGGCCGCCAGAAGCGCACGAGTGAAGACCAGGGGTGGCGTGGCAAACAGCAGGAGGGTGATCGCCGCGGTGACGACCGGTGTGGCCTCGTGCCCCAACGGCGATGCGCCGGCCATGACCTTGTTGGCCAACGTGCCGGCAACGACGACGCCGATGGGTAGCGCAAGCGTGGCGAAGACCCTCGGTGAGTAAGCCAGGAATTGCAGCCCACCCGTCTGGTCGGGATGCGCGGCTACCAGGTAAAGGTCCATGTGCGCCATGCGCCATAGAAACCGCGTCCACACACCCAGGCGCCATAGCCACGCCAGGAGCAGGCCAAGCTGCAGGGGAAGGCTGATGCCGAGATGCCACCATCCGGCGAGCGACAGCCCGGTGGGAAGCGTGCCGCGCTGCCACAAGGGCAGCAGGTCTTTCGGGACAAGGACGGACAGCGTCACGACCAGGACATAGACAGCCACCAGGAGGAGCCCGGACGGCCAGACGCCCGCGCTTAGGCGGCGACTGCTTGTGAGGATCGTGTTGTACTCATCCATCCGTGACGCCGGCACGAGATTGGTGACGGCGAAGTACCGTGCCATCGATTCCAGACGCGGAAGCACCACGTAGTCCGCTGCGATGAATAGCGGCACGGCAACGAGGAAACGGGCGTGTACGGCAACATCCCGAAGGAATGCCGCGATCGATGCGCCATCCCCACCGATCAGCGACAAGACCGTGAGCGGCACCCAGGCGACGCCGACCGCGACGGCGATGCGCATCGCCATCTCGCGCCGGTCGTCGATCCGGATCAGCCGCAGGCGCCGCAACATCTCGACGTGGGTGGCTTCGTTGAAGAGCACGCCTGCGCGCATCAAGGCCTCGACGGCGCATGCGCCGGTATCAGGTCACACGCAGGCTAGGCCCGTTGGGTGGGGCTACCTAGCGAAGGCTTACCTAGCCCCGTTACGTATTTGTACGCATGACTTCGTTATGGCAGGGCTTAAGTATCGGTCTACTCACCGTGAGGAGCCTTCCCATGTCGAAACGCCTGTTGGCCGAATTCTTCGGTACGTTCTGGTTGGTATTCGGTGGTTGCGGTAGCGCGGTGCTCGCGGCCGCCTTCCCGGAACTGGGCATCGGCTTCGCGGGCGTCGCACTCGCCTTCGGGCTGACCGTCCTGACGATGGCCTACGCCGTCGGCTACATCTCCGGAGCGCACTTCAATCCCGCCGTGACGGTAGGCGTTTTCGCGGCAGGGCGCTTTCCGGCGAAGGACGTGGTGCCTTACGTCGTCGCACAGGTGATTGGTGGCATCGCAGCAGGCGGTGTGCTCTTCGTCATCGCCAATGGCAAGCCGGGATTCGACGTCGCGCTCGGCTTCGCCACCAACGGCTACGGCGACCACTCTCCCGGCGGGTTCTCGTTGGCTGCGGGAGCCGTCGCCGAGTTTGTCCTCACAGCGTTCTTCCTCGTCGTCATTCTCGGCGTCACGCACAAGCGCGCACCGGTCGGCTTTGCGCCATTGGCCATCGGCCTGGCGCTGACTCTCATTCACCTGATTTCCATTCCGGTGACGAACACCTCGGTGAACCCGGCGCGCAGCACGGGCGTCGCGGTGTTTCAGGGTGGTTGGGCGCTGGGTCAGCTGTGGCTGTTCTGGGTGGTGCCGTTGCTGGGCGGCGCGGTGGGCGGTTGGGTCCACAGGACGCTGCTGGAAGTGGCGCCTGAGCCGCTTGAAGATATCGAAGGTGGACAGGGGTCTCGCGCACGGTGAGGACCACGAAACGCCTGCACTGCCGTTGACCCAGGGGCAGACCAGCACGGGCGTGTCGGCGCTCAACGGCACTTGCTGGGCGACATCGTGAAGAAACGCATGTTCGCGCCGTGATGCTCGCCGGGACATGACAACCAAACCGCATTGGCGCGTCTTCGCTCGCCCGACGTCGACGGTATCGGGACGGCGGTCGAACGTGTATTCCGTCAACATCACGTTCAGCACATAGACCCGGATCACCATCATCGTGATCCGGGTCAATCCGGTTGAGATTCGGCACCGTCGATCGTCGACACGACCTTCCGTTGACCTGCGTCAAGAGGACGGGTGAATCGACGCTTTAAAACATGGTCTCCCATGACGACGATCGGGTGGCGACCATGAACGAGAACATGCTCCGGCAGGATCCGGCCGATGCGCTGGAATGGCGCGACATCGACACGACGAAGAACGATACGGAGAAAGAAGCCACGGCTTCCCTCCGCGACATCGCGGCGGTCGTCACGCAGCTGCCGGGCGACAACCTCGCCGTGACGGTTGCGGGCATCCTGGCTCGACGTGCCGGTGCACGGCTCACCGTGCTCCAGATGCTGGCGATGCCGACCGAGGTGACCGACGCCTGGGCGTTGATTCCCGACCCGTCGCTCGCGGAGCGCTACGCTGAAATCCGGGCAGAAGCGGCACACCAGACGCATGACCTTCAACACCGGCTTTCCGCCATGTGTGTCGATGGTGAAGTGCGCACCCTGGAAGCCCTTTACTCGGCCCCCCCGTCGCTGGCCGCCGCGGCGGCGCGGCGAGCCGACCTTGTCGTCATGGCGCGGCCCAGCGGTTCGCCGGCGGATGTCGGAACCGCGCACGCGTACTTCGCTGGCCTGCTCCTGGAGTCCGGACGCCCCGTAGTGGTCGTTCCTGAGGGAACCCATGCACAGCTTCCGCCGCGGAATGCCATCGTGGCGTGGGCCGACACCGCCCAGTCGGCTCGCGCCATCCACGACGCATTGCCCCTGCTGGAAGTGGCCGAGGCCGTCGATGTCGTGGTGGTCGATGCGTCGTCTCATGCATCGGAATCCGCCGCGGATACGGTGGAGAGCCTGCTGGCCCACCTTCGCGGCCATGGCGTGCGCGCCAACCTGATTACCTGCTCATCCCGCGGATCGTCGGTCGGCCACGCGTTGCTCGATCAGGCCAGCCGCCGGCGTGCGCAGTTGATCGTCGCCGGGGGCTACGGGCATAGCCGCCTGCGCGAATGGGTCATTGGCGGCACCACGCGTGACCTGTTCCTCGATTCGACCATTCCCGTTCTGTTCTCCCACTAGGAGCTCGTCATGACCGCATCGACCCGCACGCAAACACCACCCGTGGATAGCCACGCCTTCGGTGCTATCGAAGGTGACCATTGGATCGAGATGCTCGAGGATGGCACGCATGTGCTCATTCGTCCGCTTCGCCCCGACGACCGCGAGCGGGAGAGGAGGTTTATCCAGCGGCTGTCGCCGGCGTCGCGGCGCCGCCGGTTTCTGGGTGAAGTCGGCGAAGTGTCGCCTGCGCTCCTCGACCAGCTCATGAACGTCGATCACCACGATACGATGGCCTTCGTCGCGCTCGTGCACGACAACGGGGAACTCCGTGAAGTCGGTATCAGTCGCTATGGCGCCGATCGGGAAGGCGAGCGCTGCGAGTGTGCGGTGACGGTGGCTGACGACTGGCGGCACCGTGGACTGGCCGTCGCGCTTATGCACCATCTCATCGCGGTCGCTCGGCATGAAGGCTTCAAGGCGCTGTACTCGATCGATTCGGCCGAGAACGACGATATGCGAGATCTGGCTGGCTACCTGGGTTTCGCCCGTTCACCGGACCCGAACGACCCGACCCTCGCCATTCACACACTGCGGCTCTGACGGTTGCCTGATCGGCGGTGGAGCGACATCACTATCGCGCTGACCCAGACCGGGGTGATGTCACGCTAAATCTGCTGCACCGGTCGCGGGTTCCGCTGTTCATGGCGCATTGAGCACGATCAGGTCGCATTGGTTTGCCGCGGCGGCCTCGCTCACGATCATCGGCGAGTTGCGCCCGAAGGCGTAAAGGCACACACAGGGCACGCCTGCGGCCGCCGCCATGCGCCGTATCCGCCGGAATACACGCTCACCAACGTCCAGCGCCTCGTGGGAATGCGGTTCGTCATCCGGTGTCGCATACGGCGATGCCGGGGCGACCACAAACAAGACCGTCACGCGCGCGCCGAAACACCATGCCAGTCGCACGCCAAAGGCCGCGGCCCGGTACGAGCCGGTGCGCCGATCGATGGCCAGGAGCAGGTGCTGAATCAAGGCATGGGTCCAACGAAGGAAGGCGCATACATCGGACCGCAACCGGTCGATCGCCGCCTTGACGGGCGTCAAGGCCGACCGCCGAAGTTGCAACCGTTACCGTCTGTTACAGACCGTTGCTGTCGCGACCCTCCACGGTCACCGAAGAGGCCTACGTTAAAGCCATCGCAGGCCAACGTAACCGGGGAAAACCGTCATGATCGCGACAAGCACGCACAGGTTCACCGGATCACTGCCGTGGACGGCGTTGCCGTCCGCCTCGTCGGTCGACCAGCCGCTGGACATGGAAGCGTTGCAGCGGCACCTGCAGGTCATCCGGCATAAGCATGCCGCTGGTCAGTACCTGTTCCGTGCCGGACAAGCGTTCCGGGCACTGCATCTGATTCACGTGGGATCGTACAAGACCTGTGAGGTGGCGGACGACGGTCGCGAGAAAGTCAGTGCCTTCAAGATGCGTGGCGAGCTGGTTGGCGCCGATTCCATTGGTTTGGGCTCATACGCCTGTGACGCTGTGGCCCTTGAGGACAGCGAGAGCTGGGAACTGCCGTACCCGGCGGTCATGAAGGCCGCCACGCAGATACCTGGACTCCAGGAACAGATTCATGCGGCGATGGCCGCTGAAATCCGCTGCGATCGCAACTGGATGCTTCTCTTGTCCACGCTGGCCGCCGAGCCGCGCGTGGCCGCTTTCCTGATCGACATCGCCGCACGACAGGCGCGCATGGGCTATAGCGCGAAGCACTTCATTCTGCGCATGAGCCGGCTGGATATCGCCAGCTTCCTGGCTATCAAGCATGAAACCGTGAGTCGGGCCCTGTCGCACCTGGCGGATCTTCGCTATATCAGCGTGCAGCGCAGGGAAGTACGTGTCCTCGACGCCGACGCGCTTCGTGGCATGGCCTGTGCGGCGGCCTGATTACTGCTGGCGCAAGCTCTGTTGCAGAGCCGCCATCAGCTCCTCGCGTCGATACGGCTTGCGGAGCAACTCGAACTCCGTGTCGTCACCGGCGCCGGCGTCGAGGGATCCGAACTCGTAACCAGAGGTCAGCAACACCTTCAGGGCAGGGCGCTTCGATCGGAGCTCCGTGGCCAGTTCGATGCCCGAACCGCCCGCGCCGAGGACGACGTCCGTGAAGAGCAGGGCGATTTCGGGATGGGCTGCGAACGCTTTCCGGGCAGATTCCGCGTCTCCCGCCTCGATGGTCAGGTAACCGCCGGTACGGAGAAAGGATGCAGCGATGCGACGGACCTCGTCCTCGTCCTCGACGACCAGCACCGTCGCTCCCCGCGGTGCAACGGCTGCAGGTGGCACCGTCGCGACGTCAACCTCGCGCGCCATGGGCAGGACCATGTCGATCCGCGTTCCGACGCCAACTTCGCTTTCCAGCGTGAGACGGCCCCGCGACTGCTTCACGAAACCGTAGACCATGCTCAGTCCCAAGCCGCTTCCCTTGCCCGTGTCCTTGGTGGTGAAGAAGGGCTCGAAAGCACGGGCGCGGACTTCCGGGGGCATGCCGGAGCCGGAATCGGCCACCGAGAACACCACATAGGTTCCGGGCGAAAGGTCGACGTCGCCCGGGCTTTCCAGTGTGCGCGCTGAGATAACCAGCTTGCCGCCATCGGGCATGGCATCGCGGCCATTCAGCGCCAGGTTGATCAAGGCGGCTTCGAGCTCGCCGGCATCGGCGAATACGGCCGGCAGGTCGTCCGCGCAGCCAGCTATCACGACGATGTGCTCGCCCAGGGTACGACTGAGCATGTCGCTCAGGTCTGCCAGGAGCAACTCCGGCCGGACAGCGCGCGGCTTGAGGCGTTGGCGACGGGAGAAACCCAGCAGCTTGCGAGTCAGTGCCGAGCCGCGTTCCACTGCGCGCGATGCGCTGGCGACGGTCTCTACCGTGGACGCATCCCCGGCACCTTCCATCTCGAGCAATTGCAGATTGCCCGAGATGATCGTCAGCAGATTGTTGAAGTCGTGCGCGATGCCGCCCGTCAGCTGTCCGAGTGCGTCGAGCCGCTGGGCATGTGCGAGCTGTTCGTCCGACCGGCCGCGTTGAATCGCTCCCGAAAGCACGTTGGCAACGGCGCCCACACAGTGACGTCGATCGCGATCGCTACTGTTTGCGGGGGGCAGCCACACCACGAGATACCCCGCTGGCGTGTGGCGGTCCGGCAGGATGGCAATGACGGCATTGGGCGATGGCGCACCGTCCAGTAGCGGAAACGGCGTGACCCGGCCGCCCTCCATGTCACGGCGCTGTGGCGCTTCGAGCCGTTGCATCCACGTGCCGCGCGTCAGCTGCTCTTCGAGAACATGGTCGACGCCTGTCGAGGCCGCGAGGTGCGGTGCTGCGCCATGTGCATCCATCAGCAGGATGGCGACGGCTGACGCGTCCAGTACGGAGGCCAGCAGCTGGGGAATGCCAGAGAGCGCCGCATCGTGGTTCGGTGCCAGGAGAATGCGGCGGCTGATATCTGCCAGGGCGGCGTCATAACGGCTTCGTGTGACCGCCTGGCGCGCCCGTTGCGTCTCCGAGATGTCGCGGATCGACGCGGCGAAGAGTGGCGTCGGGCCAGCCACGATAGGGCTCAGTCCGATTTCTACCGGGAACGGCGACCCATCCGCGCGCACTCCGGTGAGTTCGTAACCCGCTCCCATGGGACGCACGCGAGGGTTGTCCATGTATTGCGTGCGATGGGTGACATGGAGCGTGCGGAACTGGTCCGGCAGGAGGACCTCTATGGGACGACCGACAAGCGCCCCGGGCGGGTAGCCGAACAGTGCTTCGGCGCGCGGGTTCGCAAGCACGATGGTGCCACTGCGATCCACCACGACCATCGCGTCCGGCGCGGTTTCGAACAGGGCCCGAAAGAGCGCCGCTTCCGCCGCAGCGTCCTGCGCGGCTTTCACGCGCGTCGGACCGTGGGAGTGAACAGATAGCCGGTGCCGCGCACGGCCTTGATAAGTTGAGGTTCGGCCGCGTCGGTTTCGATCTTGCGACGTAGCCGCCCGATCTGTACGTCGATGGCACGATCGAACGGTCCGGCCTCGCGACCATGGACATGAGTCATCAGCTGATCGCGGGTAAGCACCTGATTCGGGTGTTCAACGAGCACCCGGAGCAAGGCGAATTCCCCGGTGGTCAGTTCGATGGGGTCGCCATCGGCGGTAAGCGTATGGGTGCGCAGGTCGAGGGCGAAGCGGCCGAAGGTGAAGCCAACGGGAGTTTCTGCGGCCGTCTCCGACACGACGCCGCGGCTGCGTCGCAGAACGCTTCGCACGCGCGCCAGCAGCTCGCGTAAGTCGAACGGCTTGGTGACATAGTCGTCGGCGCCCAGTTCAAGGCCGACGATACGGTCGACGGGTTCGCCACGACCGGTCACGATGACCACCGGCCCGCGCCACTGCTCACGCAGGTAACGGGTGATCGCGAAACCGTCTTCGCCGGGTAGGCCCAGGTCGAGCAGGACCAGATCGACCTTTTGGCCGGCCAGTTCGCGGCGCATCTGGATGCCATCGTTGGCGGTGGCGACCTGGAAGCCCTGAGCGGTGAAATATCGGGCGAGCATGGTGACCATGTCGGCTTCGTCGTCGACGATCAACAGTCTGTCACCGGTGTCCTGAACCGCCATTGCGCCCCGCCTGTCGGGTAAAGGCGCCGGAAACACTACCAGCGACCAGATCTCCGCCATTAGAAGTCAGGAACCTGCAACCGGCAAGCGATGCGTTATCAGAGCGTTGTTCCTCGACGCAGGCGTACCGGTCCTGTTCTCCCGCCGACCCGCTAAAACAGGCCTGATCACCGGCGCTTCACGCGCTCTGGATACCCTTTCCCGGCATTTTACAGTTGAGGCGTCACCGTGCCTCTACGTTTTCATCAGCCTGCGAAAGAAAAGGTATCGCATGACCGATCAGGTCTCCGGCAAGGAACATGGGGCACACGTGGCTCCCGCGCTGCAAAAGACGCCCACCGGCATTGCCGGCCTGGATGCGTTGACCTTCGGCGGCCTGCCGGAAGGCCGCCCGACGCTGATGTGCGGTGCGGCTGGCTGCGGTAAGACGCTCTTCGGCCTCACGTTTCTCGTCAAGGGCATTGAGGAACACGGCGAGCCCGGCGTGTTCATGAGCTTCGAGGAACGCCAGGAAGAACTCGCGACCAACGTCGCATCGCTCGGCTTCGATCTCGACGGGCTGGTCGACCAGCAGAAGCTGGTCGTGGATTACGTGCGCCTCGAGCGCGGGGAGATCGAACAGGCCGGCGACTACGATCTTGAAGGGCTGTTCGTGCGCCTGGGGCATGCCATCGACACGATCGGCGCCAAGCGCGTCGTGCTGGATACCGTGGAGGCCTTGTTCGCTGGCCTGGAGGATTCAGCCACCCTCCGATCGGAACTGCGCCGCCTCTTCGCTTTCCTGAAGACCAAGGGCGTGACGGCGATCGTGACCGCCGAGCGCGGCGAAGGTCAGCTCACGCGTTACGGCATCGAAGAGTACGTGTCCGATTGCGTGATCCTCCTGGACAACCGGGTCATCGACCAGGTGACCACGCGTCGCTTGCGCGTGGTCAAGTATCGCGGCTCATCCCATGGCACGAACGAGTATCCCTTCCTCATCGACGAGCACGGCATCACGGTCCTGCCGATCACCTCGGCAGGGCTTGCGCACGAAGTGTCGTCGGAAGTGATCTCCGCAGGCGTCGCGGGTCTGGACGCCATGCTCGGACGCCATGGCTACTATCGCGGCTCCAGCGTGCTGGTGTCGGGCTCAGCAGGCACGGGTAAATCCACCCTGGCGGCGTCGTTCGTCGACGCTGCCTGTGCACGTGGCGAACGGAGCCTGTATTTCGCCTTTGAAGAGTCGGCGGCGCAAGTCACCCGCAACATGGCCTCGGTAGGTATCGACCTGCAGCGTCATCGCGATGCCGGGCTGCTGAAGTTCGAGGCTGCCCGCCCGAGCCTCTACGGCTTCGAAATGCATTTGGCACGCATGCATCGGGACATCGACACCTTCAACCCGACCGTCATCGTGGTCGACCCCATCTCGGCCTTCCGCGGGCCTGCGGTGGAGGTCAACGCCACGTTGCTGCGACTGGCCGACATCTGCAAGAGCCGCGGGATCACCGCGCTCTTCACCTCACTGTCGTCATCGGACGATTCCATGACCGACAGTGAGCGCAATGTGTCGTCCCTCATGGATATATGGATATCGCTGGCCGACGTGGAGGCCAATGGCGAACGCAATCGCGTGCTTTCCCTGCTGAAGGCGCGCGGCATGAACCACTCCAAGCAGTTGCGGGAATACCGATTGACGGACCGGGGCATTGACATGGTGCCCGTCTACGTCGGTCCGGACGGTGTGCTGACCGGCACCGCGCGCGTGGCGCAGGAGGCCCGCGAGAGGGAGGCCGAACAAGCCAGGCAGGACGCTGTCGCCGGCCGGCGGCGGGTGCTGGAGCGCCGCCGTATTGCCGTTGAACGGCAGATTGCCGAGCTGCAGGCGGAACTGGAGAGCGAAGAAGCCGAGGTGACCCGCATGAGCGAGCAGGACGAGGTGCACGCCACCACCCGGGACGCCGACCGGTCGATCATGTCGACGCTGCGAGGTGACATGTGACAGCTGTGGAAGAGATGCAACCCGGCGACGATGGCCAGGTCCACCTGCGCCTCTACGTGGCCGGACAGACACCCAAGTCGCTCGCTGCCATCGCCAACCTGAAACGGTTGTGCGAGGAGCATCTGGCCGGGCGCTACACCATCGAGGTGGTGGATCTTCAGGTAACACCGCAACTTGCCGCCGGCGACCAGATCGTGGCCGTGCCCACGCTCATCCGGCGCCTGCCGCCGCCGCTACGCCGCGTCATCGGCGATCTGTCGAACGCGGAGCGCGTTCTGGTGGGTCTGGACATGATCCCGCGGTCATCGACCTCATGACGTCGTCGCCGCCCGAGATCCCGTCGTCCGCGGTCGAGTTGCCGCACTACAAACTGCGGCTTTTCATCACCGGTTCAACGCCACGTTCCACCCGTGCGATAGAAAACCTGCGGAAAATCTGCGAGGAGAATCTCGACGGCCGGTATGAGCTGGAGGTCATCGATGTGTACGAGCGCCCGGAGACCACGCGGGAACTACAGATCGTCGCCACACCAACCCTGGTCAAGGTGTTGCCCGAGCCCTTGCGCCGGATCATCGGCGACCTCTCCGATGAGCTCAAGGTGCTGGCCGGTCTCGATCTTGCCCCACGGCAACCGCAACGGGGCTGATCGTGCACGCTGACGACTACACCGACGATGACCTGCCCAGCCGCGAGCACCTGGAAGAGCGGCTGCGCGAGGCGGAAGAAACCCTCGACGCGATTCGCCGCGGGGAAGTGGACGCGGTGGTCGTTCATCATCCCGAAGGCGAGCGCGTTTACACCCTGGAGAGCGCCGACCGGCCGTATCGCGTGCTGGTCGAACACATGCAGGAAGGTGCGGTCACCCTGACCGGTGAAGGCGTGGTGCTTTACTGCAACCGCCGTTTTGCCGCGCTGCTGGGCCTGACGCGCGAGTCGATGATCGGCCGTTCGGTGATCCCCTATCTCGAGCGCGCCGATGCGCAGGTGATGGCCGAGTTGTTGTCCCCCGATGCCGACGCGGGCAGGGCGGCGGAAGTGACGCTGCACCGGACCGATGGTCATGCTATCCCGGTTACGTTGTCTGCCGTGGACCTGCCGTTCGATCCGGGCACGCCGCGGGTCATCTGCATCATTGCGACGGACCTGACTCACGCCCGTCAGCGCAGCCACGAACTGGCAGCTACTAACGAACAGCTCGCGGTTGCACTCGATGCGGCGGGTATGGGTAGTTGGGATATCGACCTGGAGCATGGCGCAGTCACGATCTCGCGCCAGGCCGAGGCCATTCTGGGCCTCGCGAACGCCGGGGGCGCGGTGCGTACGCTGGATTCCCTGCTGCTGCCGTTCCTTGCGAACGAGCAGGCTGAGGTAAGGGCTGCGTTCGATCTGGCGATGACCACCGGGCTGCTCGATGTCGAGCGGCGCGTGCGTCCTTCTGCCGACGCGAGTGGCCACCGCTGGGTGCACGTCATCGGCCGCACCTACCATCGGGATGGCGTGCCGGCGCGTCTGGTCGGTGTCGTCGGCGATGTCACCGAACGGCGTCTCATGGAGACGCAGTTGCGTCAGGCGCAGAAGATGGAAGCGGTGGGTCAGCTCACCGGCGGCATCGCTCATGACTTCAACAACCTGCTGATGGTCATTGGTGGCAGCCTGGATGTGCTGGAAGGCTCGATCCCTGGGGAGAATGCGAAGGCGCAGCGCTTCTTCGCCGCCGCGAAGTCCGGCGTCGAACGCGGCGCCAGCCTGAACCAGCAGCTGTTGGCGTTTTCCCGCCGACAGGACCTCCAGGCACAGCCGGTGTGTGTCGACGATTTGCTGCGCGACTTTGCGACGCTGCTCGGCCGCGCGCTGGGCGAGACGATTTCGCTCGAGCTTCCGCAACCCGCGCAGCGCTGGTATTGCCGGAGCGATCCGCATCAGCTCGAAACCGCCATCCTCAACCTGGCGATCAACGCGCGTGACGCCATGCCCCATGGTGGACGCCTTACCATAATGACCGCGCTGACGAGCCTGACGCCGCGCGAAGCCCTGGCCATGGGCGCCGAAGCGGGAAGCTATGTCGTCGTCCGCGTGCGCGACAGTGGCACCGGCATGACACCCGAGACCGCTGCCCGCATCTTCGACCCGTTCTTCACCACCAAGGCGCTGGGCAAGGGCACGGGGCTGGGTCTGAGTCAGGTCTACGGCTTCGTCAGGCAATCGGGCGGTTTTGTCAGCGTCACCAGTGAAGTGGGGCAGGGCACGACGATCGACCTGTGCCTGCCCTATACCGACGAGGTAGCCGCAGTCGCTCCGGTCACCCAAGCGCCCACGGCGGCGGGCGACGGACGAGTGCTCGTCGTCGACGATGACATCAACGTACGCGAGGTGTCCGTTGCCCTGTTGGGCGCACTGGGTTACACGACGCTGGAGGCGGGCGACGCCGTCCAGGCGCTCGCCGTACTCGCCCAGCGCACAGACATTGACGTGGTCTTCAGCGATGTCATCATGCCCGGCGAAATCAACGGGCTGGACCTCGCCCGTCACGTGAGGGAAAACTATCCCAGCGTCGCCGTCGTGCTGGCCTCAGGCTACACCGCCCAGCAGCACGGCAATAATGGCGCCCCAAGCGACGTTGAGCTCCTGCACAAACCCTATTCCCGGGCCGCCCTCGCCGCCGCCCTCGCCCGAGCCCGCCAAACCACCACCTGACACCCCCATCGTAATCGCTAACACCGCCAGCTCCCTGTAGGAGCCGATTCATGGCGATGCTCTCCCCACCAGCCTAAACACAACCCCCACCCACCCTTCACCTTCCCCGGCGCCCCATGGAATCCTCAACCGGAGGCCACCCCATGACCCACGATCGCCAGGACGTAAACCACCCCGACCACGGCCAGCCCTCGCACCCGGAAACGGCCGAGGAAAAGAAGTCGCGTAAGGACAAGGCGAGCGACAACCAGGATCAGGCGCTGGAAGAGACCTTCCCGGCAAGTGATCCGGTGTCGCCGTTTGTGCCGGCGAAAGCTCCGGAGTGATTGAGGGAGAAGCCGGGCTCAGTGTGCGACGGCGCTAGCTCGAATAAGGCTCGCACCGTGTCGCGGAAGCGTGCTGACGAACGGCGCTTTCGTATCAACCGCCGCATGCTGCCAAAGATCGCGAGCCTCCACCGCCTTACCGAAACGCGTCCCCAGCTTCCACCAGGGCAGTCGCACCGTCGTCGCTTCGCCCCGATTGAAGAACCCGACCACCACGGACCCGTCGCTCATATCGCGCACGAGCACCTCCACGTCACCCTGGCGTTCGAGGCGGCGCGCCGGATGCCCGGCGGGATCCTGATCCACGGCGATCACTTCGCGGTTGAGCAGGATCTCCCGTGTCGTGGCGTCCATCGTGCGCAGGTCATTGCCGGCAAGCAGCGGCGCCGGGAGCATCGACCACAGGCTCATCTGCGTGCGGTATTCGTCCGCCGTCATGCCGCCGTTGCCGATCTCCAGCATGTCGGGGTCGGACCAATGTCCGGGCCCCGACCAGGCGCTGATTTCCAGCTGGCGGAAACCACGCTGGGACATGGAGTTCCAGTCATCGCTGATATCCGGCGTGGTGCGCCACAGGTTGGCCCCGGTCTGCGGACCCCAGCGCCAGATGTCGAACTCGCCTGATTGCGAGAGGCTATAGACCACGGGCCGTCCCGCCCTGAGCAGGGCAGCGCCCATCGTGCGGAACAGCATCTCCTGATTACGCTGGGTGACCGGATAGATATCGCGGGCGCCGCAATAGTCGTACTTCAGAAAGTCGACACCCCACGCGGCGAAGAGGCGCGCATCCTGCTCTTCGTGACCGTGGCTTCCCGCGAAACCGGCGCAGGTTTTCGCCCCGGGCGACGAGTAAATCCCGAGCTTCAGTCCACGCGCGTGCACGTAGTCCGCGAGGGCCTTCATGTCGCCGAACTTGTCGTTGGTCTGGATATCGCCGGCCGCATTCCTGTCGCCTTCCCAGGTGTCGTCGATATTGACGTAGACGTACCCCGCCTCCCGCATGCCATTGGCCACCATGGCATCGGCCATCGCGCGAACGTCCGCCCCGGTGATCCTGCCGGCAAAATGGTTCCAGCTGTTCCAGCCCATGGGTGGCGTGGCGGCGAGGCCGTTGGCGGGAACCGGAGCGACGGCTGGCGGCGCCGCGGGGTCGCTTACGTTGGCGTTGGCGGCCCCCATGACGGGCAGGGCAAGGGAAGCCAGCACGGCGGCGAGAACACGACCCGACATAGACAGTTGCATGAAGTCAGCTTATGGCGCGAAATACTGGATGGTAACCGGAGTGCCCCATGCCCCAGAAAATGAAGATCGATTTCGTCTCGGATATCGCGTGCCCCTGGTGCGTCATCGGCCTCGGCGGCCTTGAGCGCGCGCTGGAGAACCTGCACGACGTGATCGAGCCGGAGATCACCTTCCACCCGTTCGAACTGAACCCGAACATGCGTGCCGGTGGCGAAAACACGGTGGAACATGTCGTGGCGAAGTACCGCATCCCGGCTGACGAAGCGCGGGTCAATCGCGAGCGCATCAAGGAGCGCGCGGCGTCGGTCGGCTTCACCATGAACACCTCGGACGCGAGCCGTATCTACAACACCTTCGACGCGCATCGCCTGCTGGCCTGGGCGGCGGGGAAGGGAAAGCAGCACGAGCTGAAACGCCAGTTGTTCGTCGTGAACTTCACCGATCAGACCGACCCCGGCAACCATGACACGCTCGTCGAGGTGGCGGTGAAGGTCGGGCTGGACGCTACTGAGGCGCGTGCGGTACTCGAGTCCGACCGCTACGCCGAGGAAGTGCGCAGGGACGAGGCGCTATGGCAGAGCCGTGGAATCACTGGCGTGCCGGCCGTGGTCGTCAACGACCGTTACCTGATCTCGGGTGGGCAGCCACCGGAGGAATTCGAGCGCCTGTTGCGGAAGATTGCCGCCGAGACCGCTACCTGAGACGGAACCAAACGCATGGAAACATCCGGTGAGCTGAAGATTCGTCCCGTCGCGCCGGGTGACTTCCCCGCGTGGAAGATACTTTGGGACGGCTATAACGCGTTCTACGGCCGCCAAGGCGAAACCGCATTGCCGGAGGAAATCACGGCCGCTACCTGGCGGCGCTTCTTCGACGGTTACGAGCCGATGTACGCGATCGTTGCAGAGCAAGCGGGCGAGCTGGTCGGACTGTCGCACTTTCTCCTGCACCGAAGCACCACGCAGATCCAGCCCAACTGCTATCTGCAGGATGTCTTCACCGCGGAGCATGAACGAGGCAAGGGTGTCGCTCGCGCGCTCATCGAAGAGGTCTACGTGCGCGCAACGGCGCTTGGCGCAGGGCGGGTGTACTGGCAGACCCACGAGTCGAACACGACGGCTATGTACCTCTACGACAAGATCGCGCAGAAGTCCGGCTTCATCGTCTATCGAAAGCTGTTGTGACCCCTCACCTCGCGGAGGCTCAGATGAAACGAGTTACAGGTATCGGCGGCATCTTCTTCCACGCGCGCGATCCCGTCGCGTTGCGCTCCTGGTACAAGGAGCACCTCGGCATCGACGTGCAGTCCTGGGGTGGCGCGGCGTTCCCCTGGACCGATGACGCTGGCCTCCCGACGCCGGGAACCACCGCCTGGTCGATTGGTACCGCAGGTGGCGACCAGTTCGCGCCAAGCGCGTCGAGCTTCATGGTCAACTACCGCGTTGCCGATCTGGACGCCCTGCTGCAGGCGCTACGCGACGAGGGTTGCAACGTGCTCGAGAAAGCCGACTACTCCGAGTACGGCAAGTTCGGCTGGGTGATGGACCCGGAAGGCAACAAGGTGGAGCTCTGGGAGCCGCCGGAAGGTGAATGACATACGCGCCGTGCGCCCGCTCACGAAGGCGCACGTGCGGATGTGCTGGGAGTCGTCAAGCAACGCGAGCATTGCCGAACCGCCTTGACCGACGTATAAGCCTGTCTGGGTTCGTATATCCGTCAGCCAGGTTCAGGGGAAAGACATTGGAAGACTCGCGGGGGTTCGAAGACGAGGTCCGTTTCGTCTACAAGCTGCTTCTGAATCTGAAAGGTGACGGGGTCCTGGTAACGCAGAATGCGAGGATCAAAGGCCGGTCCCAGGCTTTCCACCATTTCGATATCTATTACGAATTCGAGCGGGCTGGCGTCCGCTATAAGGTCGCCATCGAGTGCAGCGACCCGAAGCACCCTGTCGACAGGGGCCTCGTCGGCGAATTCGGATTCAAGCTCGCCGACGTCGGGAACACCATCGGACTGGTGGTCTCCCGCGGCGGATTCCTGCCGGGCGTGGACACCCTCGCTAACCAGTACGGCATCGAGTTGCTGAGTCCCGCCGAACTCCCGTCGATCGACCAGCTCTTCACCAAGCGGTTGACGGCCGCGGCGTTGCCCGATGAGACCGGCACCGGCGAGCCCTTCTGGACCATCATGGAGTTGCGCGACGGGGTCGCGACAGGAGCCTACTACGCGTCGGAACATCCCGAGACGCATCAGCGCAACATTCCGCTCCTGTACTGCAAGAGTCACGCGGAACGCATCATGCGCGAGGGCCAGATGGATCCGCGCATGTGGGGCGTAAGAGGGCTCCCCAGGGCCTCGCTACGCGCGTTCATCGTGATGCTGGAGGTGTTCGAGGGGCGGGGCGGCGGCGCCATGATCCTCTTCCTTCCCCCAGCCGCACGGGAAGGCGCGGACTTCATCGCCATGCCTATCTCGAGGCAGCAGCTGATCGATCAATACTACGGCGGCCCGGTGGTCCCGGCGAAGCGGCCTGGCGCCTGAGGGCTTTGCCGGCACTGACAGGCGCCGGTCATCGCTGACTTCTCAGCGAGTGTCCTTCAGCGCCTTCCGGTGGTTGGCCCAGAACCCCGCGATCACCGCGGCCACCATGAGGCCTTGAGCCACGACAGTCTGAAGCGTCGGGAATAGTCCGATCAGCTCGAGGCGGGGCACGCCAGCGAGCGGGCGGATCCCGACAATGCCAGCCTCCTGGAGCGCGGCGATACCCTTGCCTGCAAGCACCACGGTGAGTATCGCCATCAACCACGAGCTGTAGTTGAAGAACTTGCCGATCGGAAGGATGCGGCTGTAGCGAAGTAGCGCCCAGGCAATGATCGCCAGCGCAACGCACGCGGTTCCGGCGCCGGCCAGAAGCGCCAAGCCGCTGCCAGGGGTCCAGAGCGCGGCGTAGAACAGGATCGTCTCGAACACCTCGCGATACACCACGATGAAGGCGAGCCCGAACAGGAACCACGCCGAGCGGCCCGAGAGCGCCGTCGCCATGCGTTCCCGGATATAACGCTGCCACTGTCCGGCCTGCGATTTCCCGTGCATCCATATGCCGATGGACAGCAGCACCACCGAGGCGAACACCGAACCAAAGCCTTCGGTCAGTTCGCGACTCGCACCACTGATACCGATGAGCCATGTCGCGGCGACCCAGGTGAGGAAGCCGGCCCCAAGCGCGCCCGTCCAGCCGGCGTGCACATAGGGCATGACTTCCATGCGTTCGGCCTTGCGCAGGAAGGCGATCATCGCAACCACGATGAGCAGCGCCTCGAGCCCCTCGCGGAGAAGGATGGTCGCCGCTCCGACGAAGGTGGAAAGGCTGCTGCTGGCGTGGGGAGATAGCGCGGCTTCCGCATCGTCCAGCAGGTTGCTCAGCACCTGTTCGCGTGTGGCGAGGTCATCGGCGCTTGCGCCGTGCTCGATCGCTGCACGGTATTCACCCATCGAGCCTTCGATGTGTTCGAGTAACGTGCTGTCGCGGGTGCCCAGCAAGGGTTCGATCGGTTCGAAGCCATCCAGGTAAGCGGAAAGTGCCAGCGTACCGGCACCTGGCTTGTCGCCCGCCCGGTATGCCACCAGGCTCTGCTTGAGTTTCTCTCGCACTACGGACAGCGACGACGCGGAGACCTTCGGCGCGAGCACCTCCGGATGGCGACGGAGGTAACCCATGATCTCGTCGGCCTGCTGTTGCCCGATGCGCTTGCCGAGGGCGGCAGGTGTCGTGGTGACGAGTGACGTGAGGTCGGGGACTTCCTTGTGCACTCCCGCATCGTGCTGCCAGAGGTCGCCGCCCGCAGCCGCAACCGGGTCGGGTACGGCGAAGTGGCTGACATAAAGGGCGAGCGACCAACGGTCGTCGTCGGAAAGGCTGGCGAAGCTCGGCATGGGCGTGCCGTCGACACCCTGCGTAACGATTTGATAGAGCGAGAACACACTGCGCTCGCGAGCACGATCCTCGCTGGTGAAAGCGATCGGGGGCGTTGCCAAGGCTTTCGCTGCGGGGCCGTCGCCATTGCCTGTGGCGCCGTGACACGCCACGCAGTTCTGAGCGAAGAGCTGCGCGCCATGTGCAAAGTCCGGCGTGCGCGTCGGCGCCAGGGGCACCGGATACGCAGCCAGCAGGGCAGCGGCCAGACGATGCGACGCGTCGGCTACGTCCTTCGGTTCGGCTTTGGAAGCGATGGCTTTTTGCAGCGCGTCCGATTGACCGATGAGTGCGGTCTTTTCAGGCTTGTCTGGCAAAGCTGCGATTCGCGCAGCGACGGTAGCCGCAAATTCCTGCTGTTCGGCGTACTCGGCAGGGCTGGACACAGCGCCATGGTTGACCGCACCGGCATAGTCCACCGCGATGTAGTCGAGCAAGCGCCAGGCCGTTTGCGCGTCGGCGGCGTAGGGCTCGGCGGCCAGGGACGTCGCCGGGAGGAGCAGAAAGAGGGTTAGTGCAGCAAGCCGGCGGATGACGCGGGGTACCATGGTGCGGGGCCACTCGAAGTGAGAATCGTTATCGTACAGGACCGGCGGTTCGCCCGAACTCTTACGGGGTAAATCTTAGGTAGTACTACCGGCTCGTTGCGCGCCTCACGGGCCTAAGCTTCTGGTTAGTCGGCGCCACAACGGCGCCGTGAACCGGGCTGTGACGCGGGGTTCGAAGCGCATCCCTGGGCGCGGCTTAGAGGAGCTTCCCATGCGTCGTGCCCTTTGCCTTATTGCCGGCTTGCTTGTCCTCTCCGTGGCGGCTGCGGCTGCGCCGCCTCCGCAAAGCGGCTTCCTTGACTCCTACCCAACGTTGCAGCCCGATCCCAAGCATGAGGGGTCTTTCATCTACATGGCACCCGGAGCAAGCCTCAAGGGTTTGACCAAGGTCCAGATCGATCCGATCCTCGTCTGGTACTCGAAAGACTCCACCTACCAGGGCATCGATCCGAACGAGCTTTCCGCCGTGACGGAGAACCTGCGCAAGGCCCTGATCAAGAACCTCGAGCCGAAGTATCCCGTGGTCGATGCCGATGGCCCGAACGTTCTCAGGCTGCGCCTCGCCGTCACCAATGTGATCGCGGAGAAGAAGAAGCGCGGGATTCTCGGCTACACGCCCGTGGGCTTCGTGATCAGCTCGGCGAAGAATGCGGCAACCGCCGGACCCAACCTCAACATCGCCTCCGCCACGCTTGAAGCCGAGCTGCTGGATGCCTCCGGCAAGCGTCTGGCCGTGGTCATCGATCCCCTGGCCGGGCAGGACGTCCAGAAAGAGAACCTCACATGGGCCGACATCGGCAAGATCCTGGATGCCGCGGGCAAGCGGCTCAGGACGCGCCTGGACAGTGACAATCCCTAGGGAGAGATCGCATGAAAATAATCCTTATTCCGGCGATCGCCTCGATGGCCGCATGCCTCGCCCTGGCGGTTCCCGGCACGGCAGTGGCGCAGGCAGCGGAGCCCGCCATGGCCTCGACCGTTCATGGCAGGGCATTTGAACTGGCTCGCCATGAAGAGACCCAGTCGGCGACCGTAACCAATGTCGATCAGCAGAGCCGCTTCGTCACGCTGCGGGATGCAAAGGGCGCCGAGTTCACCATCCAGGCGGGGCCGGAAGTTCGTAACTTCGCCAAGATACGGGTAGGTGACATCGTAACGGTCACCTACCAGGCCGCTACGGCGCTCGAGCTTCTCCCCGCGGATAGTGGTGCTTCGCCAAGCATCGAGACCGAGAGCGATAGTGCCCGGGCGCCGAAGGGCGCCAAGCCGGGCGCTGAGGTCGGCCAGTCCATTTCCATCACGAGCCGGATCACGACGCTCGACATGGCAACGCACACGGTTACGCTGACCGGTCCCGACGGCAAGCAACGCAAGATCGAAGTGACCGACCCCACGCGACAGGCACGCATGTCGCAGCTGAAGGTCGGTGACCTCGTCAGGATGACCTACGTGGAAGGCGTGGCCGTGCAGGTCACGCCGAAGGCAAAGCCAAAGTCGTGATACCGGCAGGCGTGGCTACATGATCAGTTGACCGTGTAGCCACGTCCTTTCATGCACGCGCCGTAAGCCTGGCTCAGCGAGGCATCGTTCTGTGCCTGGGTATTGGCGGCGGCCTGATTCTGTTCGGCCCTTGCCCGGCGTGCGCGAACACCTCCTGCAACCACGCCTGCCGTCGCGCCCACGCCAGCGCCGCGACCCGAGTCACCATTCGCCACCCCGCCGATCACCGCGCCTGCCACCGCACCTCGGGCTGCGCCCGCGACCCGTTGTCCGCCACCTACCGCAGGTCCGGTCTGTTGCGCCGGTACGGGTTGGCTTGGCGCGTTCGACCGGGCCCACGACATGCACGCGTCCTTGTCGGCCTGCTGTTTTTCCGCACTCTGGCCCTTGGCGGGATACGCGGCGGGAGGCTGCTGCGCGAACGTGCATGGGGCGACCGCGGTTGCCATCATCGTCAAAGCCAACGCCAGCCTGGATGGGATGTTCATCTGCGCAGCTCCGGAATCGTGACGGGATGTCGACACCATAGCTTCGCCGCTCGAACAAATACCGCATCGGCATTCTTGCGTAGCACCCACTAAGTACTACTACCGGATTCACGTGCCAGCCAACGGCCTACGCTTGGACCAATCGGCGGCACGTCCGCGTCCCTGGCCGGAGTCAACGTCATGCGCGCCTCTCTGCTCCCATGATGAATCGTCGCCTTCACCTCTTCGCCTGGCTGGCGTTGGTTGCCGTGCTATGCGGACTGCCCGTGGCCACGCTTCGTGCGGAGGACGCGACGCTTGCGTGCCGGGCGCGGCCTGTGCAACCGGAGAACCGGCCGCGTATCGGCCTCGTGCTGGGTGGGGGCGGTGCCCGGGGCATTGCCCATATCGCGGTGTTGCGCAAGCTCGAACAACTTCATATCCCGGTGGACTGCATAGCGGGCACGAGCATGGGGGCACTCGTGGGTGCGCTCTACGCCTCGGGCAAGTCGGTCGACGAGATCCAGACCTTCGTCCTGGCGCTGGACTGGGATCGCCTTTTCAACGACTCCCTCGACCGCCGGGAGCGTTCCTATCGTCGCAAGACGGACGACACCCTCGTGGTATCGACGCCGGGCGTGGGCGTGAGTTCGAAGGGCCTGGTGATTGCCGGCGGCTTGCTTGCCGGCGAACGCATCCTCCTGCTGTTCGAGAAGATGGTCGAACCGGTCGCGACGATCGAGAACTTCGACAACCTGCCCATTCCGTACCGAGCCGTCGCCGCCGATATCAATTCGGGCGATGCGGTGGTCATCGATCATGGCGATCTCGCGTTGGCGATGCGGGCAAGCATGTCGATTCCCGGTGTATTTCCGCCGGTTCGTATCGGTTCCCATGTGGTCGTCGACGGTGGCGTTGCGCGCAACGTGCCTGTCGACATAGCGCGCGCGATGGGCGCGGATATCGTGATCGCCGTGGATGTGGGCACGCCGCTGGCCACGATTACGCCTCAGTCGAATGTGCTCGAGATCACCGGGCAGGTGACCGGCCTGCTTACCGTTCGCAATACGGCTGAGCAACTCGCTACCCTGACCGATCGCGACGTCCTCGTCAGCCCGCCACTGGGGGACCGCGTGGCCACCGCGTCCTTCGCCAAGGGGCCCGAAGCGCTCGCCATCGGCAAGGAAGGCGCCGACGCGGCGGTGCCTGCGCTGAGTAAACTGTCGATTCCCGAGGCTGCCTATGCGCAGAACGTTGCCATGCGCAACGGGAGGCAAAGCCCGCCGCCGGTCGTGCAGTTTGTCCGGCTCGACAATCACAGTCGGTATCGCGACAGTATGATTCTCTCCCGCGTCGACATTCCTGTTGGCAAGCCGTTCGATGCGAAGCTGGCGGAGGACTCGCTCTACAAGGTCTATGGCTTGACGACACTCTCCCAGGTCACCTACGAGATCGTGCAGGAGAACGGGCAGAACGGTGTGATAGTCCACGTAAACGAGAAGCTTCAGGGCCCCAACTACCTTGAAGCCGGGCTCAGTACCAGCGGCGACTTCCAGGGTCGATTCGACATGAGCCTGCGCGTTGGCATCCTCCAGTCACCGATCAACGATAGCGGCGGGGAGATGCGCTACCTCCTCTCCCTGGGCAGCGACTCGGGCTTTCTTACCGAGTACTACCAGCCGCTCGGCGCGGCGGGGAAATACTTCTTCGCCACCCGTTTGCAGTATCGCTCGTACGACATCAACACATTCGACAACCGCGGTGACAGAACGGCCGAATACAACGTTCACCAGGGCATCTTCGGAATCGGCTTCGGTCGTGAGTTCGGCAATTACGGTGCGGTCACGGTTGGGTACCAGCGCCAGGCCGGAAACATCACGATCCAGATCGGCGACCCTACGACGCCACGAACGCACTTCCAGGGCGGCGAGGCCTATGTAGAAGCGACGGTCGATCGTCTGGACAGTTCCTACTTCCCGCGGGACGGCTACCTTGCGCGAACCCGGTACACCTGGTCACGTGACGCGTTCGGTGCGGACACGAAGTACGATCAGCTCGACTTCGATTCCATCGTCGCCGACGAATTTGGCAAGCACTCGGTTCAGGCGGGTGTTCGCTACCACGTGACGACGAGCGGGGTAGCACCGATTCAGAGCCTTTATCGGGCTGGCGGGTTTTCCCGGCTTTCCGGGTTCGTTTCAAACGAGCTGACCGGCCAGGACTATGCGGAACTCCTGTTGGGTTACTCATACCGTATGGGTCGCTTCCTCAATCAGGACGTGCTGGTTGGCACCACGCTCGAGTACGGTAACGCATGGCTCGATCGCTCCCAGATGAGTTGGGGGAACTCCCTTCTGAACGGAAGTGTTTACGTGGGTATCAACTCGTGGATCGGACCGATCCTCATTGGCGTCGGCGCCCGGCAGGGCGGCGAGCACAACGTCTTCCTTGAAGTGGGGCACCGCTTCTAGGCTTCCCGCCGGTGCCATACCAGGCTCATCGTGCCCACTGCGAACGCGCCGGCCAGCGCAAACTGAAGCACGCGGATCAACCACAACGACAGCGTTCCGGCATCCGATGAAATCGCCGCGCTGAGGATGATCAGCGTGGCGTTGCAGGTGAGCATCGCCAGGCCGGCCGCCGGACCGCCAGCGCTGGTCCGCTGGCCAAAGCCAAGCAGTACCGCAAACATGAGCACGGACAGGAAGGGAAGGGTGGGCGTGGTCACCAGCAGGCCGTGCAACAGCAGTCCGAGCAGGCCGCCGACCGAATTGCCGACGATCATCCCCAGCGCGTGCATGCGCCCACGCTGTGCGTCGAAGTTGGCCACCAGCATCACGGTCGCGATCATCACCGGAAGCACGTCGGCGAGGCCGAACAACAGGTAGACCAGCATCAGCGGCATCACGATAGCGACACCGGCGGCCGCCATGGCGCCCGCAGAGGCAGTGCGTGACGCGGCGGGTGGCGGCGATCGCGCCGGGGGCGCAAGAGGCCACGCTATGTAGACGAGCTGGATGGTCAGCAACGCCACCAGCATGCTTCGGATCAAGGCGGCAGGCAGCATCCCGGCCTGGGCAGGCGCGATCATCACCACGACCGGAATGGTCGCAAGGCAGATCAGGAGAAGGAGCGCGGGGAACGGTGGACGTCCGCTGAGGATGGCAAGAAAGGCTGCGAAGACACATAAGGCGATCACGCCGAACATCACGGTCGGCGTTTCGCGGAGCAATGATGCGACCCCCAGGGCGAACAGTGACGCGCCACTGATCACGATCATCAGGCCCACGGCCATTTTCAGGTTGGGCCGGACCGGAAGATTGGTGAGTAGTACGGCGGTGAACACGGGCGGCAGAAAACTGGGTGACCAACGCATCGCTTCGCTGACGACGAAGGCAAGGGTGACGCCCACGGCGAAACGCAGGGTGGCCTGTAGCGTCGCGTCGCTCGTGCTCATCGCAGGTAGCTGAGCATGGCGACCATCCTTATCCACACGCGTGCCAACGGGTTCATGACCGAACCATCGCTGGTGAGCACGACGACGTTGGCCTGGGCGCCGCTGCGGCCCGGCGGAAGTTGCCCGGAGGGCGTGGCCGGCGCATCCAGGACGATGCGTACGGGAAAACGCTGTGGTTCACGCAGCCAGCCGCTGGGGGCGCTGACCGTCGGCAACTGCCCGGTGGGAGCCTCGCCGCCCTGCGCGATGCCCCAGCCGACGCTATCCACGTGGGCGGCGTACACCGATCCGGGACGATCGTCGAACACGACATAGGCGCGGTTGCCCGGCGCGATACGACCCAACTGATTCTCGCGCATCGCGGCACTGATCCAGCGTGGCCCATTGGCGACGAAACTGAGAACGGGCGCTCCCCGGCTGGCGAACTGCCCCGGCGACAGGCGCAGGTTGGTGACGACGCCGTCGCTGGGAGCGAGGACCGTGCTGTGGCTCAGGTCGAGTTCGGCCTGTGCCAGCGCGGCGAGCGCCTGGCGAATCTGCGCGTTGCTGTTTCCTGCGTCGCCCATGCGAATCCGCGCCCGTTCGGTCTCGGCCTCACCGCGGCTGATCTCGGCTCTGGTCTTCGCGATATCTGCCCGGGCACGGATGGCCGAGGTCTCCGACAAGGCCCGCTTTGCCGACAGGTCCAGGACGATCTTGCCCAGTTGCTGGGACGCGGCCAGGTCCACGCGTTGCCGACTCAGCTGTGCCTCGGCCACGCGTACGTCGGCCACCGAGGCATCGGCGGCCTGGGTTGCCAGCGACACGTTGGCTTGCGCTACCTGCAGGGCGATCTGAAAGGGGCGAGGGTCGATACGGAACAGCACCTGGCCCTTCTTTACCTCGTGGTTGTCCGAGACGTCCACCGACACCACCGGCCCTGAGACCTCCGGCGCGATCTGCACGACGAAGGTATCGATCGCTGCCTGCGAGGTGTAAGGGGTGATGCGGTCGGCGAACACGTGGTAGAGAAACATCGCGAGCAGAACCAGAAGCGCGATGCGGACCAGGCGTCGGAGCCGCTGGGCGCTCGCGGCGGCGGTAACGGCTGCGTCGTCGGAACGTGCGGACGCTGGCGTGGCGGCTTCGGTGGTTGTCTCGGTAGACATCGTCGCCCTCGTCGTCGCGTTCAGTGTGTAAAGGAGCTGGCAGGGGGTGAACCTGCCGCGTCGGCATGCAGATCCTTGCTGGCAGGCTGCTGTGCAAGCGGCAACGGTGCCACCTGTTCAATCCAGTCGCCGCCTAACGCGCGATACAGGTCGACCATCGCCCGCAAACTATCGCCGCGTGCCGAACTCAGGGAGAGTTCGGCTGAGAAGAGGCTGCGTTCGGTATCGAGTACTTCGAGGTAGTCGGTGTAGCCGTTGTCGTAGCGGTAGCGGGTGAGCACGACCGCACGTTTGAGCGCCACCACCTGTCGCTCGAGCGAGGCGACCAGCGTTCGCTGTGACTGGATGGCTGCCAGTGCGTCGTCGACATCGCGGAACGCGCTTTGGATCGTCTGCTGGTACGCATCCAGCGCCTGCTCGCGCCGTGCTTCCGCCTGCCGGTTCGCCGCGTCAATGGCGCCCCCGGCGAAGAGCGGGCCGAGCAACTGGCCAGAGAACGACCAGGTGCGCGCGGGCCCCGTGAACAGGTTATCGAGTGCCCTGCTGGCACCTCCACCGGTGCCGGTCAGGGCCACGGAGGGGAAATAAAGTGCCCGTGCCGCGCCTATCAGGGCATTGGCGGCGACCAGCTGCTGCTCTGCCTGCAGGATATCCGGCCGGCGGGTGATCAGGTCCGAGGGCAGGCCGGCAAGGATCGGTGGCGCCCTCAGTTGCTGGAGGGTACGGCCGCGGCGGATCGGGCCGGGATTGCGACCGACCAGAATCGACAGGGCATGTTCCTGCTGGGCGATGGCCTGCTGGATCACCGGAATGGACGCCACGGCGGTCTCGTACTCCGCCGTCACCTGCATCATCTCGAATTCCGAAACCGCTCCGCCATCCAGGCGCATCTGAAACACTTCGACGTTCATTCGGCGACCTTCGAGCGTCGCTTGCGAAACCTCCAGCTGGCGGTCCAGGTCGAGCAGCGTGATGTAACCGGAGACGATCGTGGAAACGAGTGTCAGTGCGACGCCGAGCCGGGCCTGTTCCGTGGCGAACAGGTTGGCTCTCGCCGCTTCGGTTTCGCGCCGCACGCGTCCCCAGAGGTCCAGCTCCCAGCTGGCGGACAAGACCGCCGAGCGGTTGTTGCTGATGGGACTGATGCTCGCGGGCAGCCTCGTTGCGTCCTGGCTGGCGCGCTGGCGGGCGGCGCTCGCGCCATAGCCCAGTTGGGGGAGGCCCTGAGCCCTGGTATTGACGACGACCGCGGCGAACTCGTCCACGCGCGCCGTGGCGATGCGAAGGTCATGATTGGCTGCCAGACCCTCGTCGACCAGCGCATCGAGCTGGTCGTCGCCAAACGTGCGCCACCAGGCCGGTACCGTGGCCAGGGTTGCTACGGCGGAAGATGAGTCGGGATCCACCGTGCCCGAAAAGCGGTAGCTCGCCGGAACGTCGACATCCGGGCGAACGTAGTCCGGTCCCAGCGCACACCCGCTATTGACGCATGCGAGCGCGACCACGGCCAGGGCGATGGGGAATGAATGCCTGCCGATACGCGTTCCGCGAACCACGGCTCTCCCCCTTCTCTGACACTCGCCGGAAGCGATCGTTGAAGATCGAAGGCTGTGCCATATGCAAGGTGCTGCCTAGTGCACTTGTACCTAAACGGACTAAGTGAAATTACTGACATCGGGCGCGTCGATCTCTGAGATGCTGTGTAGCAGAGGGGGTGCCTTCTCTGCTAACGAGGGTTCGCAGCCATGACTAGTGAAACACTCATGCCGGCCGTCGTGGCGCCGCCGACAAACAGGCAGCGCGCGTACGTTCGCTACGTCACGGCGATCCTGATCGACCTGGTCGTGCTGAATCTCTTCGCCGAGTACTGGAAGAACGTGTTCATCGACACGTTCACCACGTCGTTACTGGCGGCGATCGTATTGCAGGTTCTTCTGAAACTGACGATGGCCCTGGAGCATAAGGTCGGTGCCTTTTTCAAGGCGCGACCGGGTCGGCTCAACACCTTTCTCAGGTTCTTCTTTGCCTGGCTTGTGCTGTTCGGATCGAAATTCGTCATCCTCGAAGTGATCGTGCAGATGTTTGGCGACGACATGCGGTTCCTCGGCGCCTTCCATGGCGTCGTTGCGCTCATCGTCGTCATTGTCGCGATGCTCGTCGCGGAAGAGTTCTTCGTGAGGGTTTATCGGAAGCTTGGCGACAACACGCCTTCAGAGGCATCCGGAGTGCCGCGCGAGCAGGCGTTATGAAGTGACCGCCTCGTAGGTCGGAAAGTCGGTATATCCGTTCCCGCTGTCCCTCGTATAGAAGTCTGATTGGGCGGCTTCGGCCAGCGGCCAGTCGTGCCGGAGGCGTTCGACCAGATCGGGGTTGGCGATGTAGGGGCGGCCAAACGCGATCAGGTCGACCAGGCCGCTATCCAGCGCCGCCTGTGCTGTTGCGCCATTGAATCCACCGCACCAGATCAGGGTGCCCGAGAAGGCTTCGCGCACCTTGGCAACCAGGGCATCACTGAGGTTCGGTTGGTTGAACGTGCTGTCCTCGACATTTCCCGAGGGCATCAACTGGTAAACGAGGTGGAGGTACGCGACGCCGCGGCGGCTCAGCTCGCCAGACAGGTACAACAGCGTTTCCTCGACGCGTGGATCCACCGGCATGCTGCCGTACCGGCCAAAGGGCGAAAGCCGCACGCCGACCCGTCCTGGACCCAGAACGCGTATCGCAGCATCGACAACTTCCAGAAGCAGCCGCGTGCGATTCTGCGGAGACTGGCCGCCATACCGGTCGGTGCGCGTGTTCAGCACCGAGTTCATGAACTGGTCGAACAGATAGCCGTTGGCGCCATGGATTTCGACGCCGTCGAAGCCGGCGCGCCGGGCATGGCTGAACGTAGCGGCGAACTCATCCACGACCACGGCCGCCTCCGCCGTCTCGATCTGACGCGGCGCACTGGCGCGGATAAAGGTCAGTTTGCCATCGGCATCGTGGATGAATACATCCGACTCACTGGCACGTTCGTCCGTCGCTCCCCACGGCGCTTCGCCGTTGGGCAACATGGAGGTATGCGCCAGCCTGCCGACGTGCCACGTCTGCAGGAAAATCGTCCCACCGTGGCGATGAACCTCGTTGGTGACAAGGCGCCACCCCTGCACCTGTGCCTCGGTGTAAATGCCCGGCGTCCATGCGTATCCCTTCGTACGTGGGGAAACATCGGTCGCCTCCGTGACGATCAGGCCGGCGCCGGCGCGCTGTCCATAATAGGTCGCCATCAGCGCGTTGGGCACGTCGCCAGGAGAGGTGCGGGTTCGGGTCATAGGCGCCATCACGACGCGATTTTTTAACATAAGGGTATCGCCGAGCGTGTGGCGTTCGAACAAGGTGGTCATCGATGAATCCTCGAAATGAAGCATTGATCGACGTAACCTATGGCGCTTGTATTCCCCGTTCCACACACCATTTGGTGGGTATCATGACCATCACGAAAAACCTTCCCGGGTTACCCATCGAACGCGCGCTCGGCGTCATTTCCGGTCGCTGGAAAGCCGTCATCATCTACGTGCTTCTGGGTGGTCCCAGGCGCACCAGAGAACTGGAGAAGCTCATTCCGTCGCTGACCCAGAAGGTGCTGATTCAACAGTTGCGCGCGCTCGAGGAACACGGCCTCGTCTATCGCACGGCGGGTGCCGACGAGCATCGGGTCGACTACGCGCTGACGCCCCTAGGGTTGAGCCTCGAGCCATTGATCGCGCAGCTGCGGCAATGGGGCGAGCATCACGCCGAGGAGCTCGACGACACCGACCGTTTGCTGCCCTGCGAAGCCGTGGTGCGACCGCTCATGTGAGCGGGGCAAGACACGACAGAACAATGCGATCGTCGTTGACCACAGCGATGTGCATGCCAGGGATGTGCTCTTTCGCCATCGTCTTCGGTACCAATCGCCTGGTCAGATCATTCGCCTCGGCCAGTGAGGTTGCCGGGGCCTGAAAAGCACACAACATCATCAGGGCCGCTGCAGCGGTCGCGATGAACCGTTGGCTATGAGGCAAGGTTAATTCTCCAGAGGCGAGGACGGGCCTATGCACTGGATGCCGTGGAATGGCGAAGGGCTCAGTGGACCGGGCGGAGACTGGGGGCTCAAGCTATTGAGGTGCCGGTCGATACCCTCCACATATGATAAACAACATATCACCGACCATGATGACGCGCCCGGCAGCGGCGTCGCCGGGCAGGACCGCGATTGAGCCGCCAGGGGCAGCAGCGCCAGTACAGCCTTCTGTCGTCGTCAGCCTCAGTGGTGCCAGTGGGACGGATGCGGCAGCCACGTACCCCAGGCCCTCGATGCCGGTGTGGCGGATGCATTCGGACGACGCCGTGACCATGCGTATAGCCCGGCAGTACGACGTCGAGACGAACATGGGAAGGTTCAGCGGACTCGGCGCGGCTCTGGTCGGGCAGTTCGCCACCGGTGGTGCGGACTTCGCCCAGTCTGTGTCTTTACATGCTTCGTCCAGTCCTGCGAGCACCGCGTTCAGCCTCAAGATTACGACGGCGAGTGGAAAAGCGGTGACGTTTTCCCTCATGGGCAGCGAGGGCGAGTTATCGGTACAGACAAGCGCGAGCGACGTGCTTGACGACAGCGAGCGGGACGCCGTGGCTAAACTGGCTGACGGTTTCCAGAGCGCCATCGACGGCATGACCGGGCAACCGCCGAAGCTCGATCTCACCGCGCTGGCCGGTTTTGATAAAGGTGCGCTAGCCTCCGTCGACTTCAGTGCGAGCACTGCCAGCGACGGTCAATCACCGATGACGCTAGCGCTGCATGCAGACGCGACCTCCCGTGCGGTGAAAGTGACTTCTGGCGCCGGTACGATCGACATGGGCGTGGATGACGCCTCAGCCGCCATTCTCGGCACGGGCGCGCAGCGCGCGACGGCGATGGCGAACTACCTTGACCAGATCGACAAGGCGACGGCGCGTGGACACGGCGATCGCGCGCTTGCGGCGATGTTCAAGGACGCGTTCACGCAGCTGAACGCCGCCGACGATCCCACACCGGGAAGCACGAATTTCGCAAGCTCGCAGCTTTCGAAGGCAGAGCACGCCATGCTCAGTGGCCTCGCGGATTTCCACGCCAGCTTCGCGCAAAGGGCCGTCGCACCGAACCCGATGCACCCGGA
>Ga0247742_10000507_pt1 | contig 31238 bp, 28 predicted proteins | sample UWRJL208509C2_FD_180944 | JGI IMG/M metagenome (GOLD analysis project Ga0247742, IMG submission 180944) | Plant litter microbial communities from Arlington Agricultural Research Station in Wisconsin, United States - UWRJ-L208-509C-2 | ecosystem: Environmental > Terrestrial > Plant litter >...
CTCGGTCGCGGTCGAGGGCGCGTACCGGTCGTCGCCGGCGTAGCTCGCGGTGATCGTCGACGCGTCGACCTCGATGCCGCGGATGACCGTGGTCGCCGACCCGGTGGCGTCGAGGGTGAGCGCGCGTGACCCGCCGCGCCAGGCGACGGTGACGCTGCCCGACGCGGGCACGACCGATGACACGGTCGGCACGGTCACCGTGACCGTGACATCCCGACCGAATTCCAGAATGGTGGGGGTCGCGCCGGACTGCAGGGAACTGGCAACCCGGACAACCTGGTCGAGCGCCGCGGAGTTCGCCGCGGTGTTGTCGTTGTCACCGGCGTACTCGGCGATCAGCGTGTGGCGGCCGGGTGCGAGCGCTGAGACGTCGAAGCTGGCGACGCCGCCCACGAGGGTGGCGGATGCCACGGTCTCGTCCGGGGTCGACGCGGTGGCGTCGCGCAGCGTGACAGTGCCGGTGGGAATGACACCGGGTTCCTGGGCCGTGACCGTCGCGGTGACGGTGACCCCGACGCTGGCGAGCGCCGGGTTGGCGGATGAGCCGAGCGTGACGGTGCTGCCCGACTTGGCCACCTCCTGCGCCAGCGCCGCCGAGGTCGAGCCGGCGATGCGCGCGGGATCGACCGGGAGGTACGTGGCAACGACGGTGTGCGCGCCTGCGGAGAGCTCATCGGTGGTCAGTGATGCACTACCCGCGGCGACCGGAGACGACGGGGTGACGATCGCGCCGTCGATCGAGAACGAGACCTGCCCGGTGGTGACGGTCGCCCCACCGTCGGCGAGCGACACGGTGGCGGTGAACGTGACATCCGACCCCACGACCGGGGTGGGAAGCGATGAGGCGAGCGTGGTGCTGGTGGTCGGATCGAGCGCCACGGCGCCGGCGTCGCAGCCGAGCGCGGCGCGCGATCGTCCTCGCTGATCGACGGGTGCGCACTCGACGGCGGTTCCGGATGCCCCGACCGCCGCGTTTTCCACGCTGGGAACCAGCGTCATCACCGCGGGCCCGCCGGCGGGCAGCGTCCGCAGCTCGCTCACGGACGAACCGGGGTTCGCGATCGCGTCGGGGCACGAGGTGTCGGTACCGCTGACCACGTTGGCGGACCCCGAGAGGCCGCCACCCGTGCAGGCCGCGGCGCTGGTGCCGCCGCGCGGGTCGAACAGCGAGTTGTTGAGCACGGCACTGGCGCCCGATGCCGACCAGGAGAGCACCGATGAGCCGGAGTACCCCACGAAGGTGCTGTTGTTGACGGTGATTGCGGCGCCGTACAGGCCGTAGAGATCCGCTCCACCGTTCGGGTAGCCGACGGCGGAATTCGAGCCGCTGGAGTTACCCGCGAACGTGGAGTTGGTGACGGTGAGCGTGCCGCCCGAGCGGAGAACTGCGCCACCACCCACGTCGGCGCGGTTGCCGTTGAACGTCACGGAGTCGATGAAACTGGCGGCCGGGGTGGTGATGGAGACACCCGCACCGAGGGCCTCAGAACCCGAGAGTGCACCGTTGGAGAACTGCAGGTCGGTCAGCTGCAGACCCCAGCTGTTGGAGTGGAAGGACAGCAGCTGGGAGGCGCCGCCACCGTCGAGCACCACGGTGTGGCCGTCGCCGGTGATCGTGAGCAGGCCGCTGACACCGGCACCGCCTCCGCCTTCTCCGCCTTCGCCCTCTCCGCCGCCACCGCCGCCTTCGCCACCGCCAGCGCTCCCGAGGTTCGCAACACTGATCGGCGATCCGGCGGGCAGCGTGATGGTGAACGACGCCGCGAAACCGATGACGATCGATCCGTAATTGCCGGATGCTGCCGCGTCCTGTGCGGCACGGGCCGCCGCGCGCAGCGAGCACTGGCCTGATCCGCTGAGGCAGTTGGCGGCCTGATCCGCCACGGTCTGCTCGTCGGTGCTGTCGGCGGCGGTCGTCACGGTGAGCGACAGCGAGCCCGACGATACCGGCGCTGCCATCGCCGGTGCCGGAGCCAATCCGATGCCCGCGATGACGACCACGAAGGGCGTCGCCATCGCCACGCGGCGAACGGAGTCGGGAACGGTGGAACCGATGATCCGGCGGCGAGGCGCGAGCGCGGACGCCGCCGTGGCGTATGGCACGGTCGACGAGGCCGGAATGCCCCCGTCGGGCGTGGCCGCCCGCGAGAGCCGGTACAGCACAGTCACGATGACCACCGGTAGCGCGACGAAGAACAGCTGGACGAGCACCTGGCCGGCGAGGCTCACGGCCGAGCCGGCGAGCGACCCGAGGTAGGCCAGCCCGGCCTGTGCCGCGATGCTGGCGAGGGATCCAGCGACGACGAACCCGACGAGCCGCAGTCGGCGGGGGCGCGCGGCCAGCTCTCCCGCCCGGAGCGCCTCGATCGGCCCCAGCCCCTCGAGCATGATGGCGGGAGCGAAGAACATGGCGCCGGAGACGAACCGGAGCGCGAGCCCGAGCGGTGCGATCATCCAGGCGAGCAGCACCAGGTCGGGCCACCACGTCAGAGCGTCGGCGCGACGTCGGCGGACCAGCCGCACCGCAGGCGTCAGCAGCAGCGCGAGCAGGCCCACCACGCTCAGCACCGGGGAGAGCACGATGAGCAGCACGGTGCCGACCAGAGTGAGAGCGCCAGCGGCGGTCAGAGCCGGCAGCCGGCGGAAGCCCTCGGTGAAGGCGGTGCGGAATCGGCGCTCGCGCCCGGCGAGAGAGTCGTTGGCCACACGCACGGTCGCTGCCACTCCGACGAGCGCCAGGGGGAAGCACACCACAACGCAGGTGACGAGCAGGGCGAGGGCGATCGGCCCCAGCTGGGCGGAGTCAGCGAGTGCCCCGCCGCGCCCGGCGACAACCAGGTTGGCCACCTGGGCGACGAGCGCGAGCGGGACAGCGACGATCACGCCGCTGGCGAGTTGGACCAGTGCGGCGAACCACCAGCTCCTGCGATAGAACCGAACAATGTCGCGACCCGCTCGACCGAACAACTGTGGGCTCCCCGCTGCAGTGGCGGCGATATACCGTCCTCGCTGAGGCTAGGCCCGACGCTAAGTGGGGTCAAGTCCCCACTTAGGGCGGCAGGGGTCATACACTCGTCTCGTGTCGTTTCCGGAGACCGTCCCGCCCAGGGTGCGGGCAGAGCGCGTCGAGGTGCGCCGCAGTCGCGAGCGCATCCTCGCGGCAGCCGAACATCACTACTCCCGGTACGAGCACGACCCGACGATGTCGGAGCTGGCGAAACTGGCCGGTATCGGCAGCGCCACGCTGTACCGGCGGTTCGCGAGCATCGATGATGTCATCCGCGAACTGCACGGCCGACAGGTCGCTCACCTGCAGTCGATCGGCGACGATGTGCGCTCGCAGCCGACGGGGTGGGACGCGATCGTCGCGCTCGTGCTCGGAATCATCGACACCCTGCAGGAGCATCCGAGCCTCCAGCGCCTCAACCGCAAGATGGTCGGACTCGACAGCGAGCACCGGTTCACCAGCCAGTGGGATGACGAACTCGACCAGATCGTCGCGTACGCGCAGGCCGAGGGCAGCCTGCGGCTGGATGTGAATTCCAACGACATCACCTTCGCGGCGTTCCGGGTCGGCGCGTACTCCAACCTGCCGGCGAACGAACGGGATCGAGTGCTCGGCCGTCAGGTCGGCATCGTCCTCGACGGTCTGCGCGCCGATGGCAGACGCACCGAGTTGCCCGGCGGGCCGATTTCACCCGAAGACCTGCACCAGATCTTCCGCTACGAGGTCGAGAACCCGATCGTCTGACGCCGGGTCGGCTCGCACATCAGACGGGCAGCTGCGCCATCTCGGGGTCGGGATTGCCGAACCGGTGCGCGGTGATCGAGACCGCCTGCTCGTGCAGGAACGGCAGCAGCTCGATACGGCCTGACGTGGTGACCGGGCCCGACCAGACCGCCACATCCGGGCTGCCGCCCAGCGCGTCGGCGAGGGCGCGGGCGTCCCCACCGATCAGGCGGACCCGGGCCGTCCGAAGCCCGCCACCCGCGACGCGGCTGAGCCACGCCGCATCAGACTCGACCGCGACCGAGCGCACCCGCACCGGGCGGAGCGCCCCGTCGAACGACTGCACGAGCGCGGTGGGCAGCGGTAGGGCCGAGCTGATGTCGATCCCCGCTTCGGCACGGCTGGCCGCCGCGATCAGGCGAACGAGATGCCCGAGGCTCTCGCCCTCCGAGAGTCGCAGCGTGACGCCGACCGGGAGGTACCGGAACACGTTCCGCTCGACACCCAGGCCCGAGACATCCCGACTCTGGCCGTACTCGGCGACCCAGGCGCGCTCGTCGCTCTGCGCGGCGGCTCGCACCCGATCGAACTCGACGAACTCGAGGCCGGACTGCCCCTTCTTGATCACCGACGCGACCCGATCGGAGATGCCGGGAAGCAGGATGTCGTTGCGCGGGGTCGGCTCGATCGACGCCCACGAGCCGAGGGTGAGCAGGTAGTTGGGGCCGCCGGCCTTCGCGGAGGTGCCGACGGTCGAGCGCTTCCATCCCCCGAACGGCTGCCGCCGCACGATGGCGCCGGTGATGCCGCGGTTGACGTACAGGTTGCCGGCTTGCACGGTGTCGATCCAGCGGGCAACTTCGGCGGTGTCGAGCGAATGGATGCCCGCGGTGAGGCCATACGGCACGGCGTTCTGCAGGGCGATGGCCTCATCGAGCGTTGCCGCGGTCATCACCCCGAGCACGGGACCGAAGTACTCGGTGAGGTGGAACTCGCTGCCGGGCGCGACACCCGCGCGCACACCTGGTGACCAGAGCCGGCCGCTGTCGTCGAGGCGCCGCGGGGCCACGAGCCACTCCTCGCCGTCACCGAGCGTGGTCAGGGCCGACAGCAGTTTGCCGTGCGCCGACTCGATGATCGGGCCCATCTGGCTGAGGGCATCCTGCGGGTAGCCCACGCGCAGCGTGCGCGTGGCATCCACGAGCTGGCGGCGGAAGCGCTCGTTCTTCGCGACCGACCCGACCAGGATCACCAGCGACGCGGCGGAGCATTTCTGCCCGGCATGCCCGAAGGCGCTGCGCACGATGTCGGCGACGGCCAGGTCGAGGTCGGCGCTCGGCGTGACGACGATGGCGTTCTTGCCGCTGGTCTCGGCCACGAGCGGGAGGTCGGTGCGCCAGGACCGGAACAGCGCGGCGGTCTCGTAAGCGCCGGTCAGGATGACGCGGTCGACGCCCGGGTGGGAGATGAGCTCGCGGCCGAGGTCGCCCTCCTCGATGTCCACCAGCGTGAGCAGGTCGCGCGGGACGCCCGCCTCCGACAGCGCCTCGACCATGACCGCGCCGCTGCGCCGAGCCTGCGGCGCCGGCTTGATGATCACGGCACTGCCGGCGGCGAGCGCCGCGAGCACGGACCCCGCCGGGATGGCGACCGGGAAGTTCCACGGCGGGATGACGAGGGTCAGTCGCGGCGGCACGTGGGTGGCGTTCTCGATCTCGTCGAGCTCGCGAGCGCGCTCGGCGTAGTACCGGGCGAAGTCGACCGCTTCGCTCACCTCCACGTCACCCTCGGCGATGGTCTTGCCGGTCTCGCTCGCCATGACCTCGACCAGGCGCCCGCGGTAGGCCGCCAGTACATCGGCGGCGTCCTCCAGGATCACGGCCCGCTCGGCTCCCGGCGTGGCCGCCCATCGCAGGCCGGCGGCCGTCGCGGCCTCGATACGGAGCAGCAAAGTCTCCGGGTCGTCCACCCGCGCTGCAGCGATGTGCGCCTCGCCGAGGGTGGACGCGGCACTGCGCTCCAGCACCCCACGGCCCCAGGCCCGGTTGGCGGCGATCGACGGGTCGGTGTCTGGCTCGTTATGGAAGGGGCCGGCCGGCGCGATGTCGGTCGACGCGCCGCGGTGCTGCACCCGGTGCGAGTGCGGCACCGCCGGGTCGAGCGCCTCGAGCGACTCCAGGAATCGCTGCTCCTCGCGGGAGAACACCGCGGGGTCGGACTCGAGGTCGAACACCCCGGACATGAAGTTCTCCGGGCTCGCGTTCTCCTCGAGCCGGCGGATCAGGTAGCTGATCGCCGAGTCGAACTCCTTCGGGTGCACGACGGGCGTGTACAGCAGCAGCCCGCCCACGTCGGCCTTCACGGCGTCGGCCTGCCCGGTGGCCATGCCCAGCAGCATCTCGAACTCGACGCGGTTCTCGACCCGGCGCTGTTTGGCGAGCAGCCACGCGAACGCGACGTCGAAGAGGTTGTGGCCGGCGACACCGACGCGCACGGCATCCGTCCGCTCGGGGGTGAACGCCCAGTCGAGCACGCGCTTGTAGTTGGTGTCGGTCTCCCGCTTGCTGTTCCAGGTCGCGAGCGGCCAGTTGTGGATGGTGGCATCGACGTGCTCCATGGCGAGGTTCGCGCCCTTCACCACCCGTACCTTGATGCCTGCGCCGCCCTGCCGCCGCCGCTGGATCGCCCACTGCGTAAGCCCCTCGAGGGCCGACAGCGCGTCCGGCAAGTAAGCCTGCAGCACGATGCCGGCCTCGAGCTTGTGCAGCTGCGGCTGCTCGAGCAGTTTCTCGAAGACGGCGACGGTGAGGTCGAGATCTTTGAACTCCTCCATGTCGAGGTTGATGAACTTGGTGGTTCGGGATGTCGCGGCAAGCTCGTACAGCGGAGTCAGGCGCGCGACCACCCGCTCCACCATCTCGTCGAATGCCCACATCGACAGCTGGCTGACCACCGACGACACCTTGATGGAGACGTAGTCCACGTCGTCCCGGGCCAGCAGCGCGCGGGTGCCGGCGAGCCGGCGGTTGGCCTCCTCATCGCCGAGCACCGCTTCACCGAGCAGGTTGAGGTTCAGACGCACCCCGTTGCGTCGCAGCTTCACGAGCGTGGCGTCGAGCCGCTTCGGGGTGGCGTCGATGACGAGGTGGCCGACCATGCGGCGCAGCACCGCGCGGGCGATCGGCACGATCGGCCACGGGATGATCGGGGCGAAGCCCCCTCCCAGCACGATCGCGGCACGCAGGTACCACGGCAGGAACGACGGCACGATGCGGCTGAGCCGCTCGAGGTTGCGCCCCGCGACCCTCAGGTCGTCGGGTCGCACCACCTTGTCGACGAAACCGATCGTGAACTCGAGACCGCGGGGGTCCTTGAGGACCCCGGCGAGACGCTCGGCGCTCGCGTCGGCCGCCACATCCGTGCTCGCCGCGAGCCATCGCCTGACGGTGGCGATGGTCTCGTCGGCGAGGTCGGCTGGGCGCAGATCGGGGGTGGACTCCGGCACGAGCATCCCCCCAGCGTAATCCCGCAGTCTGGCGGGATATGCCGCGCGATTATGCCGCGGCGAGCACCGCCTGCTCGCGAACGGTGCGCAGCGCCCCCGACCAGGCCTCGACCTGGTCGAACATGGTGGCAAGTCCCGGCTCGAGGTGCGGCATCGGCTTCAAGGTCTCGTAGTTCTCGAAGTCGGTGGCGATCGAAACGCCGACCTGCTGGCGCACGTCGGCGATCTGCAGCTCCCCCACGATCAGGCGCAGGTGCTCGACGGCGCGGGTGCCGTTGGAGGCGAAGCCGTAGCTCACGAAGCCGGCAGCCTTGTTGGTCCACTCGTTGTACAGGTAGTCGATGGCGTTCTTGAGCGCGCCGGAGGTCGAGTGGTTGTACTCGGGGGTGACGAAGATGTAGCCGTCGAAGCGGGCGATCGCCTCGGACCACGCCTTCGTGTGGTCGTTGCTGTACTGGCCCATCGACGGGGGCATCGCCTCGTCGAGGTGCGGCAGGGCGAAGTCGGCGAGATCGACGAGCTCGTACGTCACGCCATCCCGCCCCTCGGCCTGCTCGAGTACCCACCGGGCGACCTGGTCGCCGCGGCGGCCGGGGCGGGTGCTGCCAAGAATGATGCCGATCTTGAGGTCTGACACAGAAGTACCTTTCAGGTAGTTGACGTGTCACAGTAACTCTTCATTGATGACGTGTCAACAAGGCTGTAGAATAGCTGAATGAATCACACGACCGAGGAGGAGCGCGAGCTCTGGCGCACGTTCTTCGTGATGCGCAGGCAGCTCGAACTCACCCTGGAACGCCGCCTGCAGGCCGACGCGGGCATCTCCTCGGCCGACTTCGAGATTCTCGCGTCGCTGTCTGAAGACGCGACCCACCGGCTGCGCGCCGGCCAGATCGGCGACATCATCGGCTGGGAGAAGAGCCGGGTCTCGCACCAGATCACCCGCATGGAGCAGCGCGGCCTGGTTCGCCGCGAGGAGTGCGACGACGACGCCCGCGGGGTGTGGGTCGTGCTCACGACCGAGGGCAGCGACGCCGTGCAGTCCGCCGCGAAAGACCGGCAGGACGCTGTGCGGCACTACTTCTTCGACGCGCTGACCGAAGACGAGAAGGCCACGCTGCAGGCGATCTCGGTGAAGGTGCTCGACACCATCCAGCCTCCGGTGTGCGACACCGTCCCCGCCGCCGCCGGTGCGTGACGACCGGCGCGACGTCGTCATCGTCGGTGGCGGCCACAACGGCCTGACCGCCGCCGCCTACCTCGCCCTGGCGGGCAAGCGGGTCACGGTGCTCGAGCGACTCCCCCACGTGGGCGGTGCCGCGATCTCGGCACCGGCATTCGAGGGAGTGGATGCCCGGCTGTCGCGATACTCCTACCTGGTGTCGTTGCTGCCGGCACGCATCATCCGGGATCTGGGCCTGAACCTGACGCTCGCCCGCCGCCGCTTCTCGAGTTACACGCCCTACCCGGGCACCGATCGCGGCCTGCTCATCGACAACGCCGATCCGACGGCCCGCGCCCGCGCGCTCGGTGTCGACGCCGAGGCGTGGGACGCGTTCTACGCGGCGACGTCGACCGTCGCCCGGGCGCTGTTCCCCACGGTGACCGAACCGCTCCTCACCCGTGCCGAGGCGCGGCGGGCGGTGGCGGATGACGCCGTCTGGGACGCCCTCATCGAGCGGCCGATCGGTGCCGCCATCGCGAATACCTTCCGCGACGACGTGGTGCGCGGAGTGGTTCTCACCGACGCCCTGATCGGCACCTTCGCGCCCAACGTCGACGAGACTCTCGCCGCGAACCGCTGTTTCCTGTACCACGTGATCGGCGGCGGGACCGGGGACTGGGATGTTCCGATCGGCGGCATGGGGGCGGTGACGGGCGAGCTCGAGCGCGCCGCCCGGGTCGCGGGAGCCGAGATCATCACCGGAGCCGACGTCACCGCCATCACCCCCGACGGCGAGGTCAGCTATCTGCGCGACGGCGAGCCGGTCACCCTCGGGGCGACGTGGGTGCTCGCTAACATCGCGCCGCATCGCCTGGCCGAGTTGGTCTCGGCGCCTGCGCCCACACCCGCCCCCGCCCCCTCACCCACCGCTTCCGCGGCCGCCACCGCGTCGGGCTCCGCTTCCACCTCCGCCCCCACCGCGTCGGGCCCCGCTTCGGCCTCGGCCCCCGCCAAACCGGAGGGCTCGCAGGTCAAGGTGAACCTCCTGGTCTCCCGACTCCCCCGCCTCAAGGACGCGACGGTCGACCCGGCCTCGGCCTTCGGCGGTACGTTCCACATCAACGAGACCTGGTCGCAGCTCGACGCGGCACACACCACCGCGAGCGCCGGCCAGATCCCCGCACCCCTGCCGTGCGAGATCTACTGCCATTCCCTCACCGATCCGAGCATCCTCTCCCCCGAGCTCCAGGCCAGCGGAGCCCAGACCCTCACCGTCTTCGGGGTGCACACGCCCAGCCGCCTGGTCTCCGAGCAGAACAACGAGTCGATGCGCGCCACCCTGCAGGCCGCCGCCCTCGAGTCGCTGAACAGCGTGCTGGCTGAGCCGATCGAATCCCTGCTGCTTCAGGATGTCTCGGGCCGACCCACCATCGAGACGAAGACCACGCTCGACCTCGAGCATGCGCTCTCGATGCCCGGCGGCAATATCTTCCACGGCCCACTGGACTGGCCGTTCGCCGAGGACGACTCCGATCTCGCCACCCCTGCCGCCCGGTGGGGCGTGGCCACCGCCAACCCGCGCATCCTGCTCTGCGGGGCGGGCGCCCAGCGCGGCGGCGGCGTCAGCGGAATCGGCGGGCACAACGCCGCGATGGCGGTTCTCGAGGCGGGCTAGCTCGTCGCGTCCGGCCACTCACTGGGCGCGTCTGCCCTGGTCGATGGCAGGGCGCCGCTGCCACTCCAGGCGAGTACCCACTCCGGCGGAGCCAGCGCCGTCACGTCGACACCGGTCAGCTCAGACAGCTCGGCGAGGCTCACCGCGCCGCCCTTCTTGAGGAACCGTGCCTTGGCGATGCCCGCCGCGAAGATCTCCCCGTCGACGACGAAGCGCTGCTCGACGAACACCGCCTTCGCGTCGTACCCGATGATGCGCGTCTCGAGGTCGAAGAGTTGCCACGGCTGCAGCGATTTGCGGAACGTCATCGTCGCGCTGGCCATCACCGGGTACCAGCCCCGAGCCCGCAGCTTGCTCCACAGGCCGGAGCGGATCATCAGGTCCATGCGGCCGAGATCCATGATCGAGAAGTACACGCCGTTGTTCATGTGGCCAAGCACGTCGAGGTCGGTCGGCAGCACCCGAAATCGCATCGAGCCGACATCGTGCGGACTGAGCCTGCCCCGCCGCCGACTGCGCAGGAGTTGAAGAAGGGTCCGGAAGATCATGTGCACCCGGTCAGGCTATGCGACCGGCTCCGTGCACCGGGCTACACCGGGCTCCTATGCCGGGCTGCTGTGCCGGGCCGCCTGCGTCCGGTCACTCGCACCGGGCCGCCTGAGCCCTCGCGATGTTCTCTGCCACGACCAGCCGTGTGCCAGGAAGGTCGAGCCTGCTCCAGTGCAGCACGACCCGCTCGCCCTCCTCGATCCCGTGCCTCGAGCTGCCGTGTTTGACGAGCACGTGCAGCGGTGGTCGCAGCTCCGGCCACACCCATCGACCGAAGCCGGTCGGGACGTCCGGGCAGGTCGGGATGCCCGAGCTGGCCGGGCCTGCCGCGTAGAGCGCAAGCGCGCTCACGCAGGCGAGTCGCCCGCCGACCCGCAGCGCTCGCAATACCTCGGTGGGCAAGTTCTTCGAGGCGTACTGCCCTTGCCGTACCCGCAGGATCTTGCCGTAGTACACGCCCATATCGATCGACTGCGCCCAGCACCTCATGCTGAGCAACTCATCTCGCGTAGCGAACCCGCCCAGCACCTCCACCGCTTCGGCCACCCGCATTGCAAAAGCCTCCCGAGAATTCCCACGGCTCCTCCCCCGATGGACCCGATCGTGCAGAACAATGGCTCGACTGGCCCTGAGGAGGGAGGGCGGCAGCGGAGCTCGGAGCTCGGGGCTCGAGGCTCGAGGCTCGAGGCTCGGAACCCAGGGCAATCGTCGAAACGTTCTCGAGCGTCAGCACATTTGTTGGCAGACAGGGCAAATGTGCTGACGTTCGAGAACGTTGTGAGGGGGCGGCATTGGTTCGTGGGCAGAAGCGCGACCGGCCGTGGGGCGGCTGCGCCGGGCGGTGCGACGACGCCGGGCGGTGCGACCACGCCGGAGTGCGGCAGGCGGCAAGCGGGGTGAGGGCGGCCGATGCGGCGTAGGTGGTGGGTCGGGGGCGGGCGGGAGTGGCGCTCAGTGCGCGCGGTGGTCCTGCACGGTCATGCGCGGCCCGAACCTCGGCTTGGCGAAACCACTGGCCTCGATGAGGCGCATGATGCGCTGCCGGTGGCCGGCCCAGGGCGACAGGAGTTCGAGCATCCCGTCGTCGTCCACCGGCTTGCCGATCAGTGCCCAGCCGACCACGGCGGGCAGGTGGTAATCGCCGACGCTCGGTGAGTCGGGGTCGCCGTGCGCTCGCTGCATGGTCTCCGCGGCCGTCCAGACCCCGACCCCGACGACGCTGCGCAGCGCTCGCTCGACCGCAGGCCCGCCGCGACCGAGGTCGAGGGTGCGCTCGAGCGACGCCGCCACCGCGGTTGCGCGCATGACGGTGGCCGAGCGCTGCGGCCCGACGGCGGCACGGTGCCAGTCCCACGACGGGATCCGCGCCCAGGTCTTCGCGTCCGGGCAGACCCGCATGCCCTCGGGCGCCGGTCCAGGCGCGGGTTCGCCGTACTTCGTGATGAGCACCCGCCAGGAGTGCCGTGCCTCCTTGCCCGTCACCTTCTGCTCGAAGATCGCGGCCAGCAGCATCTCGAAGACCTGCCGGCTGCGCGTGAGCCGAAGGCCGGGATTGCGCTTGAGCGAATCGGCGAGGAAGGCGTTGCCCGAGACGTTGCACTCGCTCCAGTCGTCGCCGTGTCCGAGCAGTTCGGGCACTCCCTCGATCGCCCACTCAGCCCCAGGACCCCACGCGGTCGCGGCAATCCCCGAGGTGGTGGGCGCCAGATGGAGAGTCGCGGCCCCCGCCGGGGTGCGGAGGGTGCGCCACACGCCCGAGGCGTCGGTGCGGTAGGTCGGATCGAAGGTGCCGCGGCGCATCGGCCGCAGCGTGCTGGCCAGGGTCACCGGAACGGCGGGCGCGTACACCGTGGTGAGGGGGGCCAGGACATCCATCGCCAGCGATCCTACGTCGCGGGCACTGTCACTGAAGCACGGCCAATTTAGACTCGGGCGGTGGCTGTACCGAAGATCCTGCTGTTCTACGCGTTCACCCCGCTCGCCGACCCCGAGGCGCTGCGGCTCTGGCAGCGAGACCTGTGCGAATCGCTCGGCCTCGGCGGTCGGATCATCCTCTCCAAAGACGGCATCAACGGCACGGTCGGCGGCGAACTGAAAGCCGTGAAGAAGTACATCAGGAAGACGCGGGAGTACGGGCCGTTTCACGACATCGACTTCAAGTGGAGCGAGGGGCGCGGGGACGACTTCCCCCGACTGAGCGTTCGGGTGCGCGACGAGCTCGTCAGCTTCGGGGCGCCGGGCGAGCTGACGGTGGACGAAACCGGCGTCGTCGGCGGGGGCACGCGGCTGACGCCGGAGCAGCTTCACGAGCTGGTGGCCGAGAAGGAGGTGACCTTCTTCGACGGGCGAAACGCCTTCGAGGCCCAGATCGGGCGATTCAAGAACGCCGTCGTGCCCGACGTCGCCAACACGCGCGAGTTTGTCGCCGAGCTCGACAGCGGGCGATACGACCACCTGAAAGACGAGCCGATCGTCACCTACTGCACCGGCGGCATCCGGTGCGAGGTGCTCTCGGCGCTTATGGTCGATCGCGGCTTCCGCGAGGTGTACCAACTCGAGGGAGGCATCGCCACCTACGGTCAGCAGTACGGGGACGCGGGCCTGTGGGAGGGCTCGCTCTACGTCTTCGACCAACGGATGGCCGTGGACTTCAGCCCCGACGCCGCGGTGATCGGCCACTGCACCCTTTGCGACGGTGCGACCAGCCGGATGCAGAACTGCAGCGACCTCGCCTGCCGCGAGCAGCTCGTGGTGTGCGCGGACTGCTCCGCCTCACCGGTGCATTGCGCTGAGCATCGCGCCGAACGACAAAGCGCCCCGGCGGACCGGGGCGCTTCGTCGGTATGACTTAGCCGGTGTGACTCAACCGCAGATGAGCGTGCCGTTCTCGTCGGTGTAACCGACCTCCGCGCACTGCTGGATCAGGGCGGCGGTGCTGACCCCGATGATGATGCTGATGATGATGGTCAGCGCGAGCACCACGAAGCCGATGATGATGGCGATGGTGGCCGGGGTGTTCTTGACGCCCGCCGCCTTCGACTGGCTGCGTGCCACGAAGCCGAGCACGATCCCGATGACCGAGAAGAAGATCGCCACGGGGATCGCGACGATGCCGAGGGTCTTCCCCGGGAAGGTGGCGGGAGTGCCTGACGTGCCGGTGTATGCGGGTTGGGCCGGCGGGATTACGGGGTCGGTCATGGTGATCTCCTGATCGGTGAGGTAATCGGCCGAGCTTTTTGGCCGTCGCGCCGACATTAGTGGGCGGAGGGGCTCCAGGACTATGGGTAGACCTGCCCGATGTGGTGTGCAGGGACCTAGGTCACCGGTGGCGTCGACGCGATGCGCAATGATTGAGCCATGAAAATCGGAATCCTGACCAGTGGTGGAGACTGCCCCGGCCTGAACGCCGTCATCCGCGGCGCGGTGCTCAAGGGCACCCAGATCTACGACCGGGAGTTCGTCGGATTCCGCGACGGCTGGCGTGGTGTTGTCGAAGCCGACGTCATCCCGCTGCAGCGCAAAGACATCCAGGGCATCGGCAAACAGGGTGGCACGATTCTCGGAACATCCCGAACCAACCCGTTCGAGGGCGACGGCGGCGCGGAGCGCGTGCGCGAGAACATGGAGAAGCTCGGCGTCGACTCGCTGATCGCGATCGGCGGCGAAGGCACCCTGGCGGCGGCGAAGCGGCTGACCGATGCCGGCATCAAGATCGTCGGTGTTCCGAAGACCGTGGACAACGACCTCTCGGCCACCGACTACACCTTCGGTTTCGACACCGCCACGCAGATCGCCACCGACGCCATGGACCGGCTGCGCACCACCGGCGACTCGCACGGCCGCTGCATGGTCGCCGAGGTGATGGGTCGCCACGTGGGCTGGATCGCCCTGCATTCCGGAATGGCAGCCGGCGCCCACGCCATCCTGATCCCGGAGCAGAAGACGAGCATGGAGCAGATTTGCGTCTGGGTGAAGTCGGTGATGGACCGCAAGCGCGCGCCGCTCGTCGTCGTCGCCGAGGGCTTCAAACTCGACACCATGGATGACGCGCACTCCGAACGCGGACTCGACGCGTTCGGCCGCCCGCGACTCGGCGGCATCGGCGACATCCTCGCGCAGGAGATCGAGGCGCGCCTCGGCATCGAGACCCGCTCCACCACGCTCGGCCACATCCAGCGCGGCGGCACCCCCACGGCGTACGACCGGGTGCTCGCCACCCGGTACGGCATGGCCGCGGTCGACTCGGTGATCCACGGGCGCTGGGGGCGGATGGTCTCACTCAGCGGCACGACCATTACCCACGTCGCGTTCGAGGACGCGCTCGGGCAGCTCAACTCGGTGCCGCAGTCGCGGTACGACGAGGCGGCCATCCTCTTTGGCTGAGTGGCGGGGGTGGTGGGTGGCGCAGGACGCGTCAGGCGCCGCCGCGCGCATCGAGCTGCTCGACTCGCCCGACGACGAGGTGCTCGGCGCCGACGGTGTCACCGTCGACGTGCAGTACTCCAGCCTCAACTACAAGGACGCGCTCGCGCTGACCGGGCGGCCCGGCATCATCCGCTCCCCCGCGCTCATCCCGGGAATCGACCTGGTCGGCACGGTGGCGGAATCGGATGATGCGGCATTCGCCCCCGGCGACCGCGTGCTGGTGACTGGCCGTGGCCTCGGTGAGACCCACCACGGCGGGCTCGCTGAGCGCGCTCGGGTGCCCGCCGACTACCTGGTTGCAGTCCCGGCAGCCCTGTCGACCGCACAGGCGGCGGCCATCGGCACCGCCGGGTTCACCGCCATGCTCGCCGTGCTGGCCCTCGAAGACCGCGATGCCACAGAAGAAGTGCTGGTCACAGGCGCTTCCGGTGGTGTCGGCTCGATCGCCGTTGCCGTGCTGGCGCGCCTCGGCCATCGCGTCACGGCAGTCAGCGGTCGAGCCGACAATCACGACTACCTCCGGTCGCTCGGGGCAGCAGACATCCTGGACCGCTCAGCGTTCGAGGGCACGGGCAAGCCGCTGCAGTCGCAACGCTGGAGCGGCGTCGTCGACACCGTCGGCGGTGAGACCCTCGCGACCGCGCTGTCGCAGGTGCGCTACGGAGGGCTCGTCGCCGCGTGCGGCAATGCTGCCTCGTCGAGCTCGACGATCAGCCTGATGCCGCTGCTGCTGCGCGGGGTCACCCTCGCCGGAATCAACTCCGTCGAAACCCCGGGCGACCTGCGCCGCGCGGCCTGGGACCGGCTGGCGCGCGACCTCGACCCGGCGCTCCTCGACTCGATGACGACCGTCATTCCGCTCGGCGACGCCGTTGCTGCGGCCGAGCGACTGCTGGCGGGCGGCAGTCGCGGCCGCACGGTCGTCGACACTCGGGCCTGACCGAGGTGGTCTGCCGCGCTTCGTGACAGGCTGTGCGCATGAATGCGCTCGCCGTTGTCGGATCGATCTTCATGGTGCTGGCTGCGGTCATCCACCTCCTCATCTTCGTCATGGAGAGCGTGCTGTGGGCTCGACCCGCGACCTGGCGCCGGTTCGGGCTGCGATCGCAGGATGATGCAGACACGGTTGCCCCGATGGCGTATAACCAGGGGTTCTACAACCTGTTCCTCGCGATCGGGGCCGTGATCGGCGTCGTGCTGCTTTACTCCCCCGGTTGGTCGCAGGCGGGCGCGGCGCTAGCGATCTTCGCGACCGCAAGCATGCTGCTGGCCGCGGTCGTGTTGGTCAGTTCGTCCCCAAAACTTCTGCGGGCCGCGCTCATCCAAGGAGTCGCCCCGGTGCTCGGAATCGCGTTCCTGCTCCTCGGTCTGGCTTGAGCCTTAGGCTGGCTTGAGCCTCAGGTGGGGCGGGTCTCCGGAGGTTTCGGTCCGGACACGAACCTCCGGAGAACCGCCCAGAGCCCGTGCTACTCCGCGGTGCTATCGCGGGTCGCGTGCTCGACGAGCGCGGCGACGAGGGCGTCGGCGGAACGGTCTTCGGCGATGACGTCGACCGAGAGGCCGGCGGCACGGGCGTCGAACGCGGTGCGCGGGCCGATGCAGGCGACGATCGTCGCGTCGGGCAGCGGGGCGAGTTGGGCGGCGATCTGACGGGCCACCGAACCCGAGCTGACCAGGATGGCGCCGATGCGGCCGGATGCCACGTCGGCTTTGACATGTTCCGTCACATCGACGCCGATGGTTCGGTAGGCCGCGACGAACCGCACCTGCAGGCCGAGCTTGCCGAGGCCGCTGACGAGGTTCGGCTCGGCGATGTCTGATTGCGGCACGAGCACACGGCCGGATATCTCAGACTCGGGCCACTCCTTGACGAGGCCGCGGGCGGAGTTGTCGCCGGTGGGCACGAAGTCGGAGCGATAGCCGGCCAACGCCAGGGCCGCGGCGGTGGTCTCCCCCACCGCGGCGATCTTGGTGGTCGGTGGAATCGTGACGTTCTGGCCGACCAGCACATCGACCGTGGTGGCGCTTGTGACCACGAGCCAGTCGTACTGGCCCACGCGCAGCTCGTCGAACGCCTCGGCGAGGGCAGCACCGTCGTCGGCGCTCGCGAAATTGATCATGGGCGCAATCACGGGTATCGCGCCGTAGCTTCGCAGAGTCGCCGCGATGCTGTCGCCCCACTTTCCGCCTCGGGGAACCAGCACGCGCCAACCGGCGAGCGGTTTGGCTGCCATGCCCCCTATCCTCCCTGACTGAGAGGAGCGGCGCGAATCGAGTGTGCGCTTCGGGCGAGAATCAGTCGTCGCTGAGCAGCGCCCAGGCCACGACGCTGACCACAGCCACCGCGGCTCCCACCGCTCCGACGATCCACGGAACCGGGTTGGACTCGTATGACGAGCGTGCCTTCGTGGTCAGCTCGTCGAACCGCTTCGGCACGTTGAGCTTGTCCTCGATCTCGTCGAGCGTGGCCTCGAGGTCGGCTCGCGTGCTCGCGACTCGTGACTCTGGGGTACTCATTTCAGGAGTGCTCATGTGATGTCCCGCTTTCCGGTGCCCTTGATGGTCTGAACATCTTTCTTGATGCTCTCAATTGTTTCGGTGGGCGCAGGAGGCACGCCCTTCTTGAGGCTGCGCAGCCCGATGGCGACGAGGATCCCGGCGATGATCAGGATGACCCCGCCGACGATCAACGCTGCCGCCCAGGCCGGGAGCACGGTCGCGAGCCCGAGCACCGCGGCGGCGATGAGGACCAGCACCGCGAAGAACGCGAACACTCCGGCGCCGGCGAGGAGACCGATGCCGATACCGGCGTGCTTGAGCTTCTCGGTGATCTCGTGCTTGAGCGAATCGAGCTCGCCGCGCAGAAGATCGACCAGCAGCGTCGGCAGGTCAGCGATCAGTTTGAAGAGGGAACGCTTCGGACTCCCGGGCAACCCAGTCACGAGCGCCTACTTCGCGGTCGTTGGCTTCGCCGCGGTTGACTCAGCCGCCGGCTTCTTGGCCGTGGTCTTCGAGCCCGACACCTGCGATGCGACCTTCTTGGCGCCGTCGGTCAGAAACTCCGCGACCTCGGGAGCCTTGTCCTTGACGAACCCCTCGGCGTCGCTGACGCCCTTCTGAACGCGCGGGTCGCTCCACAGCTTCTGCGCGGTCGCCTTGATCTCGTTGTACTTCTCGCGCCCGGCGCGTGTACCCAGCACATAGCCGATACCCAAACCGACCACCAGGAGGATCTTGCCTTTCATGGTGTTCTCCGTTTCGTTTTGCCGTGCGCTACAGCCTAGCCCGCAGGCTCTCCCGGGGCTCCTCCGGAAATCGGGGTTCCGCGCCGGCGCGGAGCCGACTACAGTTCGCGACTACACCCAGTGTCGCGCATCTATGCCCGCTAGGGAATACGTCAGGCTGGTTGGGCGGATGCCGCGGCGCGAGCCGCGCCCGGGAGCGCGTCGAGGATCCGCTGAATCGCCGTCTCGTCGTGGGCGGCCGACACGAACCAGGCCTCGAACACGCTCGGCGGCAGGGATACCCCTGCATCGAGCATGGCGTGGAAGAAGGGCGGGTACCGGAACGCCTCCTGCTGCTTCACCTGCTCGTAGGTGCGGGGTGCCGTCGGGCTGAAGAACATTGAGAACAGGCTGCCGGCGCGCTGGATGCTGTGGGCAACGCCCGCCCCGGTGAGGGCCGTGCCCAAGCCCGCGGCGATCCGAGTCGCGGCGTGCTCGAGCGCGGCGTATGTCTCATCGGTGGCGAGGCGAAGGGTGGTCAGCCCAGCGGCGACGGCCACCGGGTTACCGCTGAGGGTACCGGCTTGGTAGACGGGCCCGACGGGTGCCAGCAGGTCCATGATGTCGGCGCGACCGCCGAGCGCTGCCAGCGGAAGACCACCGCCGATCACCTTGCCGTAGGTGACCAGGTCGGGGCGGTAGCTCGTGTCGAGACCCCACCAACCCGCGGGGGAGACGCGGAAGCCCGTGAGCACCTCATCGAGAATCACCAGGGCGCCATGCCGGTGGGCGATCTCGGTGAGCGCGGCGTTGAAGCCAGCGTCCGGCGGGACGACGCCCATGTTGGCCGCGGCAGCCTCCACGATCACGGCCGCGATCTCGGTGCCGCGCTCGGCGAAGAGCCGCTCGATGGCGTCGAGATCGTTGTAGCCGATCACCACGGTCTGCGCCGCGATCGCCGCCGGAACCCCGGCCGACCCGGGAATCGCGAGGGTCGCAAGCCCCGAGCCGGCTTCGGCGAGCAGCCCGTCGGAGTGCCCGTGGTAGTGCCCGGCGAACTTCACCAGGAGGTCGCGCCCGGTCGCGCCCCGCGCGAGGCGGATCGCCGTCATCGTCGCCTCCGTACCGGTGGAGACGAGCCTCAGCTTCTCGACGAGCGGCCCGACCCGGTCACGCACCAGCTCGGCCAGCTGCGCTTCACCCGGCGTCGACGCGCCGAATCCGAGACCGCGGGCCGCGGCATCCTGCACCGCAGCAACCACCTCGGGGTGGGCGTGCCCAAGCAGGGCGGGCCCCCACGAGCCCACGAGGTCGACGTACTCGCGCCCCTCGATGTCGGTGATGTACGGGCCGCGGGCCGAGACCATCGACCGGGGCGCTCCACCCACCGACCCGTAGGCGCGCACGGGGGAGTTCACCCCGCCGGGCAGCACGGCCTTGGCGCGCTCGAAGGCTTCTTCGTTGGTGGTCATCTGGTCAGGCTCCTGGCGAGTTCCGTGGCGTAGTAGGTGAGCACGGCGGCAGCACCCGCGCGGCGGATGCTCGTGACCGACTCCTCGACGGCGCGGCTGCGGTCGATCCAGCCGTTCGCCGCGGCGGCCTCGATCATCGCGTACTCGCCCGAGACCTGGTACGCCCACACCGGCACCGGACTGATGGCCGCGGCGTCAGCGAGCACGTCGAGGTAGCTCATCGCGGGTTTGACCATCACGATGTCGGCGCCTTGCTCGACGTCGAGCATCACCTCGCGGGCGCCCTCGCGCCGGTTGGCCGGGTCCTGCTGGTAGCTGCGTCGGTCGCCCACGAGCGACGACTGCACTGCCTCCCGGAACGGTCCGTAGAACGCCGAGGCGTACTTGGCCGCGTAACCGAGTATGGGGGTTTCGGTGAATCCATTGGAGTCGAGCGCCTCGCGCACCGCGGCAACCTGGCCGTCCATCATCCCGCTCAGTCCCAGCAACTGGGATCCGGATGACGCCTGCACGACCGCCATCTCGCGGTAGCGGTCCAGGGTGGCATCGTTGTCGACGTGACCGCCGGAGTCGAGCACGCCGCAGTGGCCGTGGTCGGTGAATTCGTCGAGGCAGAGGTCGGTCTGCACGACGAGGGCACCGCCCGCCTCCTGCACCGCCACCCGGGTCGCGACGTTGAGGATTCCCTCGGGGTCGGTGGCACCGGAGCCGCGCGCATCCTTCACCTCGGGCACCCCGAACAGCATGATGCCCCCGATTCCGAGCTCCGCCGCCTCGGTGACCGCTGCGCGCAGCGAGTCGAGCGAGTGCTGCACCACCCCGGGCATCGACGAGATCGGGATCGGGTGCGACGCCCCCTCCCGCACGAACATCGGCAGGATGAGCTCGGCCGGGTGCAGGCGGGTTTCGGCGACCAGCCGCCGCATCGCGGGGGACTGCCGCAGCCGGCGCGGGCGCTCGATCACGAGGCGCCCATCAGTTCGGCGGCACCGAGGTCGAACAGCTCGGTCGAGACCCGGCCCGCGAGTTCGCCCGCCGGGTCGGGGGAGTCGGAGACGTACAGTGCGTGCGAGCTGGTGACGTAGCTCTCGGGCCCGTACACGCGCACCGAGAGGAAGAGCATGCCGTCGTCGATGACCGCGTGCGCGCCCACGGGCGCGGAGCATCCTGCCTCCAGCAGCGCGAGCGTCTGGCGTTCCGCCTCGACGAGGATTCGGGATGTCGCGTGGTCGAGCGACTTGGCGAGCTTCTCATCGCCCGCGCGGACCTCGACGGCGAGCGCACCCTGGCCGGGAGCGGTCGGCCACCCGTCGATACCGAGGTACTCGGTGACCGCGCCCAGCCGACCGAGGCGGTCGAGGCCGGCGGCGGCGAGGATGACGGCGTCGAGCTGGCCGCCCGCGACCTTGCCGAGCCTGCTGTCGACGTTGCCGCGCAGGTCGACCACCTCGAGATCGGGGCGGCGGAAGCGCAGCTGGGCGGCGCGGCGGGGCGAGCCCGTGCCGACCCGGGATTCCGGCGGGAGGGTGGCGAGAGTCAGGTCATCCCGAGCGCACAGCACGTCGCGGGCATCCACGCGCTTCGGCACCGCCGCGATCGACAGCCCGGGGGCAGCGGCGGTCGGCAGGTCTTTCAGCGAGTGCACGACGACATCCACCGCTCCGGAGGAGAGAGCGTCACGCAGGGCCGTCGCGAACACACCCGTGCCGCCCAGGCTCGCCAACGACTCGTTCGATCGGTCGCCCTCGGTCGAGATCGTCACGATCTCCGGGGCAACCCCGGTCTTCGCGGCGAGCGCGTTGGCGATCGTCGTCGTCTGGGCCACCGCGAGCGCGCTGCCGCGGGTGCCGATGCGCAGGGTGGCACCGGGGGAGGTCACGGCGCGAGCCCCGCGACCGCCGGCTTGAAGCCGAGTCGCACGTTCTCGCAGCAGCCCGGGCGACACACGTCGTACCAGGGGCCGAGTTCGGTCAGCGCGGGCCGGTCGGCGGTGGGGACGCCGTCGCGGCGCTCCAGCACGAGGTCGACGATGCCGCTCACGAACGCCGCGTGCACACCGGGCGTCGGCACCCTGACCGCGTAGACGCCGTTCTCCTCAGCGGTCTCCATGGCCTCGGTGTCGAGATCCCACTTGACCTCCACGTGGTCGGAGATGAATCCGAGCGGCACGATGACGACAGCCTTGATGCCCGCGGCCGCGAGCTCAGCGATGCGGTCGTTGACGTCGGGCTCGAGCCACGGCTGGGTGGGCGGGCCCGAGCGCGACTGGTACACGAGATCCCAGGGCAGCGGCGAGTCAGTCTCTTGCGCGGCGATGACGACCTCGGCGACGGCGAGGTGCTGCGCGGCGTATGCACCCTCGGGCCCGAATCCGCGTTCGCGTGGCCCCGAGCGCTCGGCGTCGGCTGACGGGATCGAGTGCGTGGAGAACAGCACGTGCGTCTGCTCCGGCGGGATGCCGCGGCTCGCGACATCCGCCAGTCCGTTCCGCACGCCCTCGATGAAGGGTTCGACGAAACCGGGGTGGTCGAAGAACTGCCGCACCTTGTCGATCTGGATGACGCCACCGAGCCCGGTCTCCTCGAGCGCGATCGCATAGTCCTCGCGGTACTGCCGGCAGCTGGAGTACGAGCTGTATGCGCTCGTGCCCACGGCGATGAGCGTGTGGAGGCCACGCTCGTTCGCCTCGGTGAGCGCGTCGCGGAGGTACGGGTCCCAGTTGCGGTTGCCCCAGAGCACGGGCAGGTCGATGCCGCGCCGGGCGAGCTCGGCCTCGAGGGCGGCCTTCAGCTCGCGGTTCTGGTCGTTGATGGGGCTGACGCCGCCGAACGCGCGGTAGTGGTGAGCGACCTCCTCGAGGCGTTCCTCCGGAATGCCGCGACCGCGCGTGACATTGCGCAGGAACGGGATGACGTCGTCCTGGCCCTCCGGACCGCCGAAGCTCGCGAGCAGGATCGCGTCGTACGCGACCGGCACCTCCACGTGCTCGGGGCCGTCCTGCGCGGCGGGGCTCGCGGCGCGCACCTTGGTCTCGACAGGCTCGACCACCGGGTTTCCGTTGGTAATGGTCATGACAGCACCTCTGCGATCTCGTCGGCGGTGATGCGCCGGCCGGTGTAGAACGGGATCTCCTCGCGCACGTGACGCCGGGCGTCCGTCTGCCGGAGTGCACGCATCAGGTCGACGAGGTCGACCAGCTCGGGAGCCTCGAGCGCGAGGATCCACTCGTAGTCGCCGAGCGCGAACGAGGCAACCGTGTTGGCGAGCACCTGGCGGTACTCCGAGCCCTTGCGGCCGTGCTCGCCGAGCATGGCCCGACGCTCGTCATCGGGCAGCAGGTACCACTCGAACGAGCGCACGAACGGGTAGACCGTCAGCCAGGCTTCCGGCTCCTTGCCCCGCATGAAGGCGGGGAGGTGGTTGGCGGTGAACTCGGCGTCGCGGTGCACGCCCATCGCGTTCCAGGTGGGCAGGAGTTCGGGCATCCCGCGCCGCAGCTCGCGCAGCGCCCACTGCAAGGTCTCGGGGGCTCCGCCGTGCAGCCAAATCATCAGGTCTGCGTCGGCGCGCAGCGACGAAACGTCGTAGAAGCCCCGGATGCTCACGCCGACGCCCTCGACGGCGGCGATGGCGGCCGTGAGCCCGCGGAGATCGGTGGGGCGGAGGGGGTCGCGGCGGAGAACCGCCCACAGGGTGTAACCGAGGGTCTCGGTACTGTCGTCGGGCATGCTTCTATCCTCCCTCTAGCTCACTCGTTGAGCTAATCGGCCCGGAGCTGACTCAGGAGACGATCAGGCAGCCGGAGACGGGCCATTCAGAAGCTCGTCAGCCACCCGGTCGGCCTGGGCCACGATCCCCGCGAGCCCCGAGCCGGCGACGCTCTCACCCACCACGATCCCGGGCTCGCTCGGTCCGGAGGTGGGCCGCAACCACTGCACCCGGGCGAAGTCCAGTACCGCCGACTCGGGCAGGTCCACCCCGAGCAGGGCCTGCGCATCCCGGCGTGCGGTCTCGGCGAAATTCTCGGGCTCCGCGTCGTAGGAGAGCCGGAGCACGTGCTTGCCGCCGGCGCGCTCCCGCAGCCACTCCCACTTCGCGGTGGAATGCGTCAGGGCCCGCGCCTGTACCAGCGTGGAGCCCTCGGCCACGAGCATCCCGGTACCGCGCGGAGCGGAGTCGAGCTCGGGCGCCTGCACCACCAGCGTTCCGAGCACGATGCGCCGCCCGGCCGGCTCGTCGAGGGGAGTGGCGAGCACCACGGTGCCGGGTAGCCTCGCCGACGAGGTCACGCGCCGCCCGAGCTCGATCTCGACCCCGTAGGTGACCAGATCAGCGGTCAGCTCGGTGACCAGGCGGTGAATGCCGCCCCGGATGCCCGACACCGCCGACCCCGCGGGGGAGGAGGCGCGCATGGCTCGTACCGACGAGGCGAGCGACCCGTGCAGCGCCAGCGACGCGCGCAGGCCAGGGGCCGCCCGGTCGAGCAGGATCTCGTCGGGGTGCACCGAATGCACGCCGCGAACGACGGGGGCGACGAGCTTCTCAAGCACCCCGCGCCCCATGCGCCGACGCACCAGCGACCCGAGCGTGCGCCCGGCCGGAATGCGGAACGACGGGATGATCGCATCGAGCTGCGCGCGCAGGGCCGACCCGCTGCCGACCACCGCGATGACATCCGCCGCGAGCGGCACCCCGGGGATGCCGAGCAGGCTCGTCGCGGGCAACGGCACCGCCGGGCCCTGCGCGGGCTGCAGCCACGCGCCGTCGGCCGACGGGGCGACCACGTCACCGCCGAGGCCCAGTTGCCCGGCGAGCGCCGCGACCGTGCCGCCGCGGTTGGCGAAGCTCTCCGCGCCCGAGTCGAGGTCGATGCCGCCGACGGTGTGCCGCGCGACCGTGCCGCCGAGATGATCGGATGCCTCGAGCAGCGTCACGGAGCGACCGGCCATCGCCAGCCGGCGCGCAACCACCAGCCCGGCGATGCCACCGCCGACAACGGTGAAGCGGTCAGCGCTCATAACAGTCAGCGCTCATAACAGTCAGTGCTCATAGCAGTCAGTGCTCGTGCACCAGCACGACGATGCGGGTGAGCACGTCGGGGTCGGTATCCGGCGGAACCCCGTGGCCGAGGTTCACGACGTGACTCGGGGCGGCGCGTCCGCGCTGCATGACATCGAGCACGTGCGCCTCGAGCACATGCCACGGCGCACCGAGCAGCGCGGGGTCGATGTTGCCCTGCAGCGGCACGTCCTCGCCCAGCCGACGGGATGCCTCGTCGAGCGGGATGCGCCAGTCCACGCCCATGACGTCGGCGCCGATACCGTGCATCGCGGCGAGTACCTCGCCGCTGCCCACTCCGAAGTGCACCTTGGGAACATCCAGACCGCGCAGCGCATAGAAGGCACGCTTGGAATGCGGCGCGACCCGGCGCACGTACTGCTGCTCGCTGAGCGAACCCACCCACGAGTCGAAGAGCTGCACCGCCGAGGCGCCCGCGAGCACCTGGGCTTTGAGGAACTCGCTGGCGATATCGGCGCACCAGTTCAGCAGCGTGGCCCAGGTCTGCGGGTCGGAGTACATCAGGGTGCGCGCGCGCTGCTGGTCCTTCGACGGGCCGCCCTCGACGAGGTACGACGCGAGGGTGAACGGGGCGCCGGCGAATCCGATGAGCGGCGTGCTGCCGAGTTGCGCGACTGTCATCGCCACGGCTTCCGTGATCGGGGCGAACACCGCCGGGTCGATGGGGCGCAGGCGTGCGACATCCGACGCCGTGCGAATCGGGTTGGCGAAGACCGGGCCCTTGCCGGGCACGATCTCCACGTCGATGCCCGCGAGTTTCGCCGGGATCACGATGTCGCTGAAGAAGATCGCGGCATCCACGCCGTGCCGACGCACCGGCTGCAGCGTGATCTCGCTGGCGAGTGACGGGGTCAGGCAGGCCTCGAGCATCTCGTTGCCGACCCGCAGCTGCCGGTATTCGGGCAGCGAGCGGCCGGCCTGGCGCATGAACCAGACGGGGGTGACGTCGGGGCGGTCGCCGCGATAGGCGCGCACCAGGTTCGAGGCGCCGGTGCGGCCGTCGACGAGCGGATGATCGGAGGGCAGTGGCACGGGGTTAACATTAGGTTGTGCTCCTGTGTCTCAGTTCGAACCATCGCAACGCGACCTTCGAGCTACTCGAGAGCCTCTCCCTGTCGGCGCCCGATGCAACGGCCGCCCTCGTCGAGTCCACCGCCTTCGTCTCGGGCGCGGTCGTGCTCGCCACCTGCAACCGGTTCGAGGCCTATCTCGACATCGATGAGCCGCTCACCGCCGCGACCGCGGTCGCCGTGGCATCCACTCTCACCGCCCTGTCTGACGCCAGCGGGGTCTCCACCGACGAGCTGCGCGCGTCGATCTCCGTGCACGAGGGGCCGGATGTCGCGGCGCACCTGTTCTCGGTGACGTCGGGTCTCGAGTCCGTCGTCGTGGGCGAGGACGAGATCGCCGGCCAGGTGTCGCGCGCCCTCGACCGGGCGCGCGCCGACGGCACGACGAGCCGTGACCTCGAGCGGTTGTTCCAGCGCGCGACGCACACCAGCCGCGGGGTCAAGAACCACACCGCCATCGGGCGCCGCGACCGCTCGCTCGTGCGGCTCGCGCTCGACCTGACCTCCAGCCGCATCACCGACTGGGCGACCACCTCGGTGCTGCTCGTCGGCACCGGGCAGTACGCGGCCACCACCGTCGCCGCCCTGCGTGATCGCGGTGCCGAAGACATCCGCGTCTTCTCGCCGAGCGGCCGGGCCGCCCCGTTCGCCGCTCGCTACGGGGTGGAGCCGAGCGACGACTTCGCGGTCGACGTCGTCGTCACCTGCACGGCCAACACCGTGCTCGGGCCCGAACTGTTCACCGGCAGCGACCGTCGGATCGTCATCGACCTCGGCCTGCCGCGCAACGTTCACCCGGACGTGGCTCGCGTGCCCGGCGTGCAGCTTCTCGACCTCGAGACCATTCGCCTTCATGCGCCCCTGGAAGAGCTCACCGCTCACGACGACGCACGCGAGATCGTGCGTGCGGCCGCCGCCGGGTTCACCGCCGAGACGGAGGCCGAGGCCGGCATCGTCGCCCTGCGCGGTCACGTGTTCGAGCTGCTGGAGGCGGAGATCGCGCGATCGCGAGCCCGAGGAGGCAGCGAGGAGACCGAGTCGGCACTTCGGCACCTCGCGGGAGTGCTGCTGCACGGCCCGTCGGTTCGCGCCCGGGGCCTCGCCGCCGAGGGTAGGGGCGCCGAGTTCCTTGCGGGGCTCGAGGCCGTGTACGGCGTGCAGGCAACCCCACCGGCTCGGGACGAGCGAGCCGAGACCGCGTGACCCCGTGGGCCTACGCGCAGCCACTGCAGACCGCGCGGCTCACGCTCCGGCTCATGACGCGCGACGACGTCGATGACGTGCTGGATTGGATGAGCGACCCGGAGGTCGCGCGCTACCAGCTCTACGAGCCCCGCTCCCGCGAGCAGGTGATCGAGCACATCGACAAGGTCGCCACGTCTATCAACCTGGCCACTGACGATCAGTTCGTGGAGTTCGCCATCGAGCTTCCCGCCACCGAAGAAACCCGAGCCCGCGTCATCGGTTGTATCTTCTTCGCGCTGAAGAGCGAAGCCGACTCCCAGGGCGAGATCGGGTGGGCGCTCACCGCGGGTTACCAGGGCAAGGGTTACGCGCACGAGGCGGCCGCCGCCGTGCTCGACGTCGCGTTCTCCGACGTCGGGCTGCACCGGGTGCACGCCGATCTCGACCCGCGAAACTCGGCGTCCATCGCCCTGTGCCTGCGATTGGGCATGCGACACGAGGCGCACTTCGTCGAGAACATGATGTTCAAGGGCGAGTGGGCCGACACCGGCATCTACGCGATCCTCGACCGCGAGTGGCACGCCCACCGCGGGTGAGCCCGGTCCTCAACAAACTGCGGAGTCGCGAGCGCGCCCGCGCGTCGACAATGGAGTCCCGCTCGAGGAAGGGGTTCATCCAGTGACAGCTCAGGTCGACGGGCCGGCCCAGGCGCTAGCGCGGGCCAACCGGTTCATTGCGGCACATGCCCCCGGGGGCTTCGTCGAACCGATCGCCGATGGCGTTACCGTGGTGGCCAGCACCGTGCCGATCGCGATCGCGAACGGCGTGCAGGTCAGCTCGCCCGACATCCATGCCGATGTCCTCGAGCGGGCGCTGCAGCGGGCGAGCGCCATCTCCACTCCCTGGAGCGTGCAGGTCACCGGGCATGCTCCGACCCCAGATGAGCTCGCGCTGACCGGGTCGCGCTCGATGCGGATGACCCGATTCCCCACGCTGAGCGCCTCACTGGCGTCCGCCGCCGCGGACTCGGCGCTGCCGGTCACCGAGGCACAGCTGCGTCGCGTCGACGCGGAGAGCGACCGCGAGGGGTTCGTCGGCGTGATCGCCGCCGCCTTCGGCATGAACACCGCTGCCGGCGCAGCGTACGTCGCGCCGAGCATGCTCGCCGCCGCAGGTGCGCGCACGTACGTGGCCGCTCTCGACGGAGAGGTGGTCTCTGCCGGGTTCACCACGCTCGATGAGGAGGGCTGGCTCGCCCTCTTCGCGATCGGCACGATTCCCGCGGCCCGGCGGCGGGGGATATCCCGCGCCCTCACCACCCTGATGCTGCGGGATGGCCGCGCCGAAGGAGCCCATACCGCCGTGCTGCAGGCCAGCAGCATGGCCGAACCGCTGTACGTCGAGCTGGGGTTCACCGACAGCGGCGACGACACCGTCTACTTCATGGAGCCGGCGGGCAGTCGCTGAGCCGGACTACCGCCGCCCGAACAACCACGCGATCCCGCGCACCACCGGGTTGTTGGCGACCGCGATGAGCACCCCGATCTTCGACAGCTGATCTCCGACCCCGGGAAACTTCAGCAGCCGACGCATCGGCATCGAGGCGACCATGTCGAGCAGGCTCGTTCCGCCCTCCTCACGCCCCGCGGTATCTCCGGCCGCGCGGGCGAGCAGCGGCCCGGTGACGGGGTGCTCCAGAAACTCCTGGATGCGGGAGTCCATCGTCAGCGGCCCGGCCTTGGGGCGGGGCAGTGTCACGGTCGCCGACAGCGCGATGTCGTGCGCCGACCTCCCCACCGCGACGATGTACTGGCCACCCTTCACGCGCCACCCCGAGATCGCGGTATCCCAGTGGCTGTACGCCCGCCGATCCAGCCGAAGCTGCACCGCCCGGCTCTCGCCCGGCTCGAGGTCGACCTTGGCGAACGCGCGCAGCTCCCGGCGCGGAACAGCGATGCCCTCGGTCGGCGCCGACACGTAGAGCTGCACGACATCGCGTCCCGCCCGCTCTCCCGTGTTCGTCACGATCACGGTGGCCGTCGACCCATCGCGGGCGACCTGCAGCTGCGAGTACTCGAACGTCGTGTACGTCAGGCCGTGGCCGAAGGGGTAGCGCACCGGCAGCTCGACGCTCTCGTAGTACCGGTAGCCCACGAAGATGCCCTCGCCGTAACGCACCTCGTCGTTCTCACCCGGAAAGTTCAGGTAGCTCGGGGTGTCTTGCAGGCGGTACGGGATGCTCTCCGCGAGTCGCCCCGAGGGTGCGACCCTCCCGAACAGCACGTCGGCGAGCGCGGTACCTCCCGCCTGGCCGAGCAACCACGCCTCGACGATCGCGGGTGCTGCGTCGTGCCACGGCTCGAGCGATACGACGCCGCCGTTGGTGAGGATCACCACGGTGCGCGGATTCACTGCGGTGACTGCTGAGATGAGTCGCAGGTGCGCGGGCGGCAGGTTCAGGTGCGTGCGGTCGTAGCCCTCCGACTCGTCGCCATCCGGCAGCCCCACGAACAGCAGCACCGTCTGCGAGCGGGCGGCCACCGCGACGGCTTCCCCGATCAGCGGCTCGGGGTCGACCCGGCGACCCAGCGAGTACCCGGCGGCGAACTCGACCGGTGCGATCGCCGAGATCGCGTCGAGCGCGGTGTCGACGCGGGTGGGGGAGACCTGGGATGACCCGCCCCCCTGGATCCGCGGAGTGCGGGCGAACTCCCCGATCACCGCGATCGGCTGGGCCGTGGCCAGCGGCAGCAGGTCGCCCTCGTTGCGCAGCAGCACGATCGACTCGATCGCCGCCTCGCGGGCCAGCTGGTGGTGGGCTGCGGCGGTGGATCTCGACTGGGCTCGATCACCGGGATCGGCTCGATCACCGGAATCACCGGCGGCCGAGCTCGTCGAGACCCGCGCGAGGCGCGCCACTCGCGCCGCCGCGGTGTCGAGGGCGAGAGCATCCAACTCGCCCGACCGCACTGCCGCGACGAGCGCCGCCGTGCTCTGCGCTTGCGGGCCGGGCATCTCGAGGTCGAGACCCGCGGCGATCGCGGGAACGATCGAGTCGACCGCACCCCAGTCCGAAAGGACGAGCCCCTCGAAACCCCACTCGTCGCGCAGCACCTCGGTGAGCAGCCAGCGGTTCTCCGCCGCCGCGACCCCGTTGATCCGGTTGTATGAGCACATCACCGTCCACGGCTGCTCACGGATGACGATGCGCTCGAAGGCCGGCAGGTAGATCTCGCGAAGGGTTCGTTCGTCGACCTCGGCGCTCACCGTCATCCGGTCGGTCTCCTGGCTGTTCGCGGCGAAGTGCTTCAGCGACGCGCCGATCCCGCGCGACTGCAGCCCGCGCACCCAGGCCCCGCCGAGCTCGCCGGTGAGCCACGGGTCTTCAGAGAAGTATTCGAAGTTGCGCCCGCACAGCGGTGAGCGCTTGATGTTGACGCCGGGCCCGAGCACCACGGACACGCCCTGCTCGCGAGCCTCGTCGCCGAGCGCCACGCCCACGCGCTCCAGCAGCTCGGGATTCCAACTCGATGCCAGGCCGGTGGCCGGGGGGAAGCAGGTCGCCGGCACGCTGACCCCGAGCCCCAGATGGTCGCCGCCGCCCTCCTGGTTGCGGAGCCCGTGCGGCCCGTCGGTGATCGTCAGGGCCGGGATGCCCGCCCGCTCGATCGCGGCGCTGCGCCAGAAACCCGCCCCGACGACGAGCGCGGCCTTCTCCTCAAGCGTCAGTTCCATCTGGCTACCGTACGGCGCGGATCGGCGCGATCAGCGCGGCGCCGACGAGCGCGAGAACCGCGCCGATGATGAACAGCAGGGTGTAGTTGCCCCCGCCGCCGACCGCGAGGAACAACGGCGCGATGGCCGGGGCGACCGACTGCGGCAGCGAGTTGGCGATGTTGAAGATGCCCATGTCCTTCGCGGCCGCGTGATCCTTGTCCGGCAGCACATCGGTGATGAGCGCCAGGTCCACCGCGAAGTAGGCGCCGATACCGATGCCCATCACGACGGCGGAGACGTAGAACCCGGGCAGCGAGTCGGTGAGCGCGAGCATCCCGAGCCCGAAGGCCACTACGACGGCCGAGCCGAAGACGAACGGCTTGCGACGACCCGTGCGATCCGAGAGCCGGCCACAGAATATCGCGCTCGCGGTGAGGGCGAC
>Ga0247742_10000508_pt1 | contig 31216 bp, 23 predicted proteins | sample UWRJL208509C2_FD_180944 | JGI IMG/M metagenome (GOLD analysis project Ga0247742, IMG submission 180944) | Plant litter microbial communities from Arlington Agricultural Research Station in Wisconsin, United States - UWRJ-L208-509C-2 | ecosystem: Environmental > Terrestrial > Plant litter >...
GGCCGGCCCACTGAGGATAGGAAGACGCATGGATTCAAGGCTCGAAGCTGTCCGCGACACTGTGTTGGCGCGGAACCCGGGGGAGAAGGAATTCCACCAGGCCGTCACTGAGGTCTTTGAAAGCCTCGGCCCTGTGCACGATCGTCACCCTGAGTTCCTTGAAGGTGCCGTTCTGGAACGCCTGTGCGAACCGGAGCGCCAGATCATCTTCCGTGTGCCCTGGACCGATGATGCCGGCCGCGTCCACGTAAACCGCGGGTTCCGTGTGGAGTTCAACTCCGCCCTCGGCCCGTACAAGGGTGGGCTCCGGTTCCATCCCTCGGTATACCTGGGAATTGTGAAGTTCCTCGGCTTCGAGCAGATTTTCAAGAACGCGCTCACCGGCATGCCCATCGGCGGTGGCAAGGGTGGCTCGGACTTCGATCCCCGCGGGCGTTCCGACGCTGAGATCATGCGGTTCTGCCAGTCCTTCATGACCGAGCTGTACCGTCACATCGGCGAGTACACCGACGTCCCGGCCGGCGATATCGGTGTGGGTGGGCGCGAAATCGGCTACCTCTTCGGCCAGTACAAGCGCATCACCAACCGCTATGAATCCGGCGTCCTCACGGGCAAAGGCATCTCATGGGGCGGTTCCCTGGTGCGTCCCGAAGCCACCGGCTACGGTACGGTGATTTTCGCCCAGGAGATGCTCAAAACCCGTGGACAGTCCTTCGACGGACAGCGCGTTGTGGTGTCTGGCTCGGGCAATGTGGCCATCCATGCAATCGCCAAGGCGCAATCCCTTGGTGCCAATGTGGTGGCGTGTTCGGACTCCGCTGGCTACATCGTGGACGAAGCCGGGATCGACGTCGCGCTTCTAAGCCAGATCAAGGAAGTGGAGCGTGGTCGCCTCACGGACTACGCCGCACGCCGGCCGGGCGCCAGTCATGTTGCCGGTGGTTCTGTGTGGGACGTGAACGGAACCGTGGCCTTGCCCTGCGCCACGCAGAACGAACTCGACGGCGACGCTGCGGCCAAGTTGGTCAGCAACGGACTGATCGCCGTGGCTGAGGGTGCCAACATGCCGTCCACACGTTCTGCCGTCTCCGTGTTCCAAGACGCCGGGATCCTGTTCGGTCCGGGCAAGGCAGTCAACGCCGGTGGTGTTGCAACCTCTGCCCTGGAAATGCAGCAGAATGCCAGCCGTGACTCCTGGTCCTTTGAGCACACGGAGCAGCGGCTCACGGAGATCATGGTGGGCATCCATGATCGCTGCGCCCAAACCGCGGACGAATACGGTGCGCCCGGAAACTACGTGGTGGGCGCCAACATCGGTGGCTTCGTCAAGGTAGCCGACGCGATGCTCGCCCAAGGTCTGATCTAACACTTTTACCCAACTGGATAGCAGCAGAGCGCGTTTTGAGCCCTCAAAACGCGCTCTGCTGCTACCTACATGGGTGACGGTCAGCGCTGGAGTAGCCGCACGTGGTCCGGGTTCAGGTCCGCCACCTTGCTGACGCCCAGCAGCGCCATGGTGCGGGTCATGTCCTTCTCTAGGATCTGGATGGTGCGGTCCACGCCCTCACGTCCACCGGCCATCAGGCCGTAGAGGTAGGCGCGGCCGATCAGTGCGAAGTCGGCGCCCAGGGCCAGGGCTGCCACAATGTCTGCTCCGCTCATGATGCCCGTATCCAGCATGACCGCGGCCTTGCTGTTGTCCGCCTTCAGGGCTGCGGTAACGTCCGGGAGCAGGTGGAACGGAATGGGGGCGCGGTCCAGTTGGCGTCCGCCGTGGTTGGACAGGATGATGCCGTCGGCACCGTGATCCACAACCTTGCGGGCGTCCTCCACGGTCTGAATGCCCTTGACCACCAGCTTGCCCTTCCACGTTTCGCGGAGCCAGTCCAGGTCCTCGTAGGTCAGGGTGGGGTCGAACATGGAGTTGATGAGGTCAGCAACGGTGCCCGTGTACCGGGAGAGCGAGGCGAATGTCAGTGGCTCGTGGGTGAGGAAGTTGAACCACCAGGCCGGGCGGTACGAGGCGTCCAGCACGGTCTTGATGGTCAGTGCCGGCGGGATGGTCATGCCGTTGCGGACATCGCGGAGACGGGCGCCGGCAACGGCGGTGTCCACGGTGACCATGAGGGTGTCATTGCCGGCCTTGGCGGCGCGCTCGATTAGTTCCAGGGAACGGGCGCGGTCCGTCCACAGGTACAACTGGAACCAGTTCCGGCCGTTGGGGGCAGCGGTGGCCACGTCTTCAATGGACGCCGTGCCCATGGTGGACAGGGTGTACGGAATTCCGGCGGCTTCTGCTGCCTGGGAGCCTGCATATTCGCCTTCGGACTGCATCATGCGCGTGAACCCCGTGGGTGCGATGCCGAACGGAAGGCGTGATTCTTTGCCCAGGATGTCCGTACGGAGATCAATCTTCGAGACGTCGCGGAGGATGCCGGGCCGGAACTCTATGTCCTGGAACGCCTGGCGTGCACGGCGGAGAGTGATTTCTTCTTCGGCAGCACCGTCGGTGTAATCGAAAGGCGCCTGCGGGGTGCGGCGCTTGGCGATCTCGCGCAGTTCCCAGATGGTGCTGGCACGCTTCAGGCGGGCGGTCTTGCTGAATTCGGGCTTCTTGAACTGCATCAGCGGCGCCAGATCGGAGACCTTGGGTACGCGGCGCTTCAGTGCCGGTGGAAGCGCGACGGCGGGTCGCGGCTGTGCGGGACGGGTCACGGTTTCGTCGCTACCGGCATTGGCTGGCGCAGCCGTGATCTTGGGGTCGAGGGTGTCGGTCATGCGGTTCTCCCTTGAATTCTGTGGTCCTACCACTGTGGTCTAACCACACTGTAATCTATGTGGTTGGACCACATCAACTAGTATTCCGGTATGCGTACCCACGAGTTGGTCCTGCAATGGATCGAGAAGCAGCTGTCTGACGGAGACCTCGCCCTGGGGGGACGGCTGCCGGGTGAGCGCGCCATGGCCGAACAACTGCAGGTTTCCCGGACCTCGGTGCGAGAGGCTGTCAGGATCCTTGAGGCAATGGGCGTGGTCCGTGCCGGTGTGGGGTCGGGTAAGGACGCCGGCACGGTGGTGATCGCCGAGCCGGGGTCGGCTCTGGGGTCCACGCTAAGGCTTCATGTTGCTACGCGCCATCTCCCGGTAGCGGACATTGTGGAGACCCGCGTCCTGCTTGAATCCTGGGCTGCGGAACGGGCTAAGGTGGGCATGCCGGAGCTGGAGGAAGCGGCTGCGCTCCTGGATGAGATGGATACGGCGCCTGACATCGACACTTTCCTGGCCCTTGATGCCCGGTTCCATGTGGCCTTGGCTCAGGCCGCGGGAAACTCGGTGGTCAGCGCGATGATGGCCTCGCTCCGGGGTGCGATCGAGAACTATGCAAGTGAGCTGACGGGACACCTCCCGGACTGGGAAACAACCTGCGCAAGGCTTCGCTCCGAACACCGTGCCATCCTCGCCGCCGTGAACATTCACGACGGCGGCAAGGCGGCTGAGCTTGTTGCAGCGCACATCCAGGGCTTCTACAAAGAGGCGGGAGTGGGCTCCAACCCATCGCCGAAGTAGAGTGCCCCGCGTTGTTTTAGGAGGCGGGCGTGAGTGCGGGCGCCGCGGTGCTCTTGCGGATCTCCACCCGGGGTGAGAACTCATCCTGCGCCTGGGTGGCAGTTTCGCCCGCCTGTTGTATCTGTTCGCGCATCCTCCGCCAGGCCAGGCTTCCGAGCTCGTTGATGGGCACAGCTGCCGTGGTCAACGGGGGCGTGGTGTATTTGGCGAACGGGATGTCATCGAAGCCGGTCACGGAAATGTCCTCCGGAACGCGGACGCCGCGCTCGTGCAAGCCGCTGAGCAGGCCCATGGCCACCAGGTCATTGAAGGCCAGGATTCCGGTGGCGCCGCTGGCGATGATGGCCTCGGTGGATTCGTGGCCGGAGTCGAAGTTGGAGCCACCATAGAGCATCTGCAGCTCGATTTCCGGGTGTTCTGTCCGGAATTGGTCCAGGCCAACAAGGCGCTGGCGGTTGGATGCGCTGTGCTCCGGGCCGGAGAGGAACACCAGGCGGCGGTGCCCGAGTGATACCAGGTGGTGGGCCAGTTCCTGGATGCCTTGCCCGTAATCCACGCTCAGGCTCGGCGTGTTGGTGGCAATGGTGGTGCGATTGATCAGCACCAGTGGGTGCAGGGTGGGCGCTAGTTCTTCCAGCTCCGCATCGCTCATGCGGGGGGCGCAGAGCACTACGCCATCGCAGCGGCGTCGGGCCTCGCCGGCAAGGATGGCTTCTTCGCTGGTAACTTCCGAGGAATCAGCAATGAGGACGCGGTACCCGTCCTGGGCCGCGGCGATGCTGAGTCCACGGAGGATTGCCTGGAACGTGGGGTTGGCCAGGTCCGGAACTACGATCCCAATGGTGTCAGTTTTTCCGAGGGCCAGGCTGCGCCCCACCGGATTGGGCTGGTACTTCAATTCAACAGCGGCGGCCCTGACCCGTGCGGCAATGCCGGGGTCCACGGCGGCGTTACCGTTCATGACGCGTGACACGGTGGCGTGCGAGACGCCCGCCTTCTCTGCGACATCGGCAATGCCAACGCGCCTGTTGGTGTTCCTGCGTGCCATGTGGCCCCTTCCCATTGGTCGCCTCCCGCATGCTCCGTCGTTGGAGCAGTGGTTGACGTGACCACCAGAGTCTTGATACAAAGCTTATAACGCTCTGAGAAAACGCTTTCTCATGATTCTTCCCATACGAAGCCGGGCCGTCAAGCGGTTCACTCCTGCCTTTTGAAAGGGGCATTCAATATGGTCAACGTCGACTCAGCTGAGACCCAGACCGCATCTGCCGCACCCGCAGCCCAGACTGAAGGCCCCCACCGAACCCGGATAGCGCTCATTGGCGCCGGTGGCCGCTCAGAGATGTACATCCGGGCCATCTACGGACAGCACTCGGACGTCGCTGAACTTATTGCGCTTTCCGATGTCAACCAAGGCCGGGTGGACTTCTACCAGGACCTCATCAAGGAACTGGGCGGAACGGAGCCGGTGGCATCCTTCGAACCTGGCCAACTCACCAGCTTCATCCGGGCAAACGGCATTGAGCGGGTGATCGTCACCACGCCCGACTACACCCACGCGGACTACATCGTGGAGGCACTTGAGGCGGGTGCCGACGTCGTGGTGGAAAAGCCGCTCACCATCGACGTTGAGGGCTGCCGCCGGATCACCGACGCAGTGGCCAAGACGGGCCGCAACGTGGTGGTCACGTTCAACTACCGCTACTCGCCGCGCAACAGTGCGTTGAAAGAAGTTATCCAGAACGGCGTGATCGGGAAGGTAACGTCCGTCGACTTCAGCTGGGTGTTGGATACCGTTCACGGCGCTGACTACTTCCGCCGCTGGCACCGCGAGAAGAAGAACTCCGGCGGCCTGCTCATTCACAAGGCTTCGCACCACTTCGACCTGGTCAATTGGTGGATCAACGATGTTCCGGAGCGCGTGTTTGCCTCCGGTGGCCTGCGCTTCTACGGCGACAAGAATGCAGCCGAACGTGGCCTGGGAGCCCGTCCGGAGCGCGGCACCGTTGATGGCCTTGAGCACGATCCCTTCCGCTTGGACATGCGCGACGACGAGCGCCTGAAGGCCCTGTACTACGACAACGAAAAGTTTGACGGCTACATCCGTGACCAGGACGTTTTCACCGAGGGCATCACCATCGAGGACAACCTCGCCCTGGTGGTTGACTACCAGGGCGGCCCGACGCTGAGCTACTCCCTGAACGCCCACAGCCCGTGGGAAGGTTACCGCGTCACCGTCAACGGCACCGAAGGCCGGGCTGAGCTCGAAGTGGTGGAACGTGCCGCCGTCGAATCCAGCACCGATAAAAAGACCGTGGTGGACCCCAGCGCCACACCCATCGAAGAAGAAGACGCAGTGCGCCGAAACGGTGAACGCCTGGTGGTCCAGCGCCACTGGGAAGCTGCGTACGAAGTTCCGATCATCAACGGCGAGGGTGGCCATGGTGGCGGCGACAATCTGCTGCTCTCGGACCTCTTCAACGGTCCCGGCATTGACCCGCTGGGCCGCCCGTCCGGCTACATCGATGGGCTCCGGTCCGTGTCGGTGGGCATCGCGGGCAACAAGTCACTGGACACCGATCTTCCCGTCCGTATCAGCGAACTTGGCCTCGGCGCCGACCTCAGCCGCGGCCAGGACTGACCAGCCAACAGAAACCAGGAAACGCACATGAGCAGGATTTTTGTCACCGGCGGTTCCGGCCGGTTGGGCCGCAGCGTGGTGGCCGGACTGGCCCAGGCCGGCCACACCGTGATTTCGGTTGACCGGGATGCCATTCCGGCAGAGCACTTGCCGCCCGGAGCCGAGCAATACACCGCAGATCTGCTGGCGCCGGGGGAGGCGGAGCGGCTCATCCGCGAAACAGCGCCCGACGCCGTCATCCACCTCGCTGCTATTGCGGTACCTTTCAGCGCGCCTGAGGATGTCATTTTCAGCACGAACACCCGGCTCGCCTTTGCGGTTGTCAGTGCGGCCACCGACGCCGGTGTCCCGAAGATCGTGACGGCGTCCAGCCCCACCGCCCTGGGCTACGGTTCACCGGCCGGGTGGCTGCCGCCGTCGTTCCCCTTGGACGAGCAGACGCCGCCCAAGCCGTGGAACGCCTATGCGCTGTCCAAACTGATCGCCGAGCAAACCGTGCAGATGTTCGCGGCCGCGCAGGGCGAGAAGATTCGTTATGCGGCATTCCGCCCGTGCTACGTCATCTCGCCGGAGGAATGGGAAGGTGCGCTGACGCAGCAGGGACACACTGTCCGCGAGCGCCTGGATGATCCTGCGCTGTCCGCTCCCGCCCAGTTCAACTATGTTGACGCCCGGGACGTAGCCGATTTCCTGGATGTGCTCCTGGACAAGATGGACTCGATCCCCAACGGCGAGGTGTTCTTCGTTGGCGCGAAGGATGCCTTGGCCACGGCTCCGCTGGCAGAGCTCTTCCCGCGGTTTTTGCCGGGTAGCGGTCCCATCACCGGGCACCTTTCCGGCACCAGTCCGGCGTTTTCCATTAGTAAGGCCCGGGAATTGCTGGGGTGGGAGCCCAAGCGCTCGTGGCGCAGCGAACTCACGCCTCCCTACCAAGGCGCCGACACCGCGTCTGACCAAGAGAACCAACAAGCAGCACTCAATGACGAGAATCCCGCGCGCCTGGTGGCAGCGGGAGCAACAAAGGAGACCCCATGAACTTCGACGGCGTACTGTTCTTCCCCGTCACACCCTTCGCCGAGGACGGCAGCGTGGACGTTGCCCTGTTGAAGGAGCACATCACTTCCCGGCTTCCGTTCGGCCCGGGCGGCGTGTTCCCTGCTTGCGGCACCGGTGAATTCCATGCGCTCTCCCTGGATGAGATCCGCACGGTGGTGACCGCCGCCGTCGAGGCCGTTGCGGGAGCGGTGCCGGTGGTTTCCGGTGCGGGTGGTCCGCTGGGTCACGCGATCGCTGCAGCCAAGGTTGCTGAGGAAGCCGGTGCGGACGCCCTTCTGGTGCTCCCGCCGTATCTGGTGACTGGGCCTACCGATGGCGTGGTGGCTTACGTCGAAGCCATCGCGGCCGCGAGTAGCCTGCCGGTGATCGTGTACCACCGTGGGACTGCCAAGTTCACCGCCGAGGCCATCACCCGCCTGACGGCCAACCCCAAGGTTGTTGGATTTAAGGACGGGATCGGCGATGTGGGCCTGGCCCAGGAAATCGTGTCGGCCATCAACGCCAGCGGTCGCACCGACTTCGCACTCTTCAACGGCCTCCTCACGGCGGAACTGACCCAGGGCGCCTACCGCGGCCTCGGCATCCCGCTGTATTCCTCGGCTGCTTTCGCCATGGCCCCCGAAATCGCCAAGGCGTACTACGACGCCTATGTGTCCGGTGACGAGGAGCGCCGCCACGCGCTCCTTGAAGGTTTCTACGCGCCGCTGGTCCGGCTCCGCGACCAGACTCCTGGCTTCGGCGTCTCATTGATCAAGGCTGGCTTGCGCCTCGCCGGGCTTCCTGTCGGTCCGGTCCGCCCACCGCTGGTGGACCCCAGCGAGGAACAGCTCTTGGAGCTCAAGTCCATCCTGGCCAAGGGCCACGAGCTGGCCGGCCGCTGATGCCCGCCCGCATCACGGGCCTCTCCACCCGGCTGATCACGGTCCCGCTGCTGCGCAGCTGGGGCGTGGAGGCGCCGGAGAACCATGTGATTGTCACCGAGCTGACCACGGACGACGGCGGCGCGGGCCACGGCTTCTCGTGGACACCCACCATTGGTCCCCATGCGGTGAAGGCCCTGCTGGATCACGACATCGCCCCGTTCATCCTGGGTTTGGAAGCGAATCCGGAGATCGTGTGGGACCAACTCTGGAAGAGGCTTCACGAGGCTGGCGGGGGAGGACTGACCACCATCGCGATGGCCGGCGTGGACCTGGCGCTGTGGGACCTGAAGGCGCGGCAGGCCGGGACGTCCGTCACGGGGCTTTTGGGCCAGCGCCAGGAATCCGTGGAGGTGTACGGCTCCGGAGTGAACCTGCACTACACCTTGGAGCAGCTGGTGGAGCAGGCGCAGCGCTGGGTTGCTGCGGGACACAACGCGGTGAAGATCAAAGTGGGCAAGCCCGAGCTTCGGGAAGACGCCGAGCGCGTTGCTGCCGTCCGCCAGGTGATCGGCCCGGACCGGCTGCTCATGATCGACGCCAACCAGCGCTGGGACCTGGCCCACACGTTCCGTGCATTGGATATCTTGGGGGAGTACGGACTGGAGTGGTTGGAGGAGCCGATCCGTGCCGATGACCTGTGGGCCTACCGCCGCCTGCGCAAGCACTCCCCGGTGCCCATTGCCCTGGGCGAGAACGTCCACACCATCTACCGCTTCCGCGACTTCATCGAGGCCGAAGCGGTGGACATCATCCAGCCCAACATCGTCCGGGTGGGTGGTATTACCCCCTTCCGGAGAATTGTTGAACTGGCACGGGCCAACAGCATCCGGGTTGCTCCGCACCTTCTTCCGGAACTCTCCGGACAGTTGGCCCTCACCCTGGCTGAGGCCGTGAGCGTTGAAGACGTGGAGGATGCCTCGTTCCAGCAGCTGGGCATCCTGGCAGGACCTTCTCCGATCCGGATCCACAACAGCCGGCTCACCTCGTCCGGCCTTCGCGGGCTTGGCTTCGACTTCAGCTCTACGCCGCACACAGCAGGGCCGCACGCACCTGAGGCGGCAGCCCCAGAGCATTCCGCCCCTGAGAGTAAAGGAAACCGCATTGAGTACAGCAACTCTTGACCTGACCGCCGTTACAGCGGCAGCTACCGAGGCGGCAAAGGTGACCGCAGCGGCCTCCGACGCCGAGCGCGCCGCCTGGCTGACCGCCGTCGCCGACGCTTTGGACGCCAACGTCACCGAACTGGTGGCCATTGCCGATTCGGAGACGAGCCTTGGCACAGTCCGGCTCACAGGTGAGGTGGCGAGGACCAGCGGGCAACTGCGGTTGTTCGCCAACGTGATCACTGAGGGCTCGTACCTCGAAGCCGTCATCGACCACGCCGACCCAACGGCAACTCCGCCCAAGCCCGACCTTCGCCGCATCCTGCGTCCGATTGGTCCGGTGGCCGTTTTCTCGGCGTCGAACTTCCCGTTTGCGTTTTCCGTGGCCGGCGGCGACACCGCGTCCGCGTTGGCCGTTGGCTGCCCGGTGATCGTCAAGGCACACTCGGGTCACCTCCGCCTGTCCCAGCGGACCGCCGAGATCGTCACCGAAGCGCTGGCAAAGGCCGGAGCCCCGGACGGAATCTTTGCCCTGGTCAGTGGCCGGGAGGCCGGCACGGCACTGGTCCAGGATCCTGCCATCAAGGCCGTCGGCTTCACCGGCTCCATCCCGGGCGGGCGCGCGTTGTTCGACCTCGCGTCCTCCCGGCCGGAGCCCATTCCTTTCTACGGCGAGCTGGGCAGCCTCAACCCCGTAGTCATCACTGCGGACGCCCTCGCGGAACGAGGACAGCAACTCGCCGCCGGTCTGGCTGGGTCCTTCACCCAGGGCGCCGGCCAGTTCTGCACCAAGCCCGGGCTGGTCTTCATCCCCGAAGGCACGGACTTTGCTTCACACCTGGCCGAGGCCAGCAAGGACAAGCCCACCGCTGCCATGTTGACCGAGCGGATCGCAGAGGCCTACCCGGACGGGCTCCGTAACGTCGCAGACCAGCCGGGTGTCGCCGTCGTCAGTGGCACCGTCCAGCAGGACAGCCTGGCCGACGGCGCCGCGCCCGTGGTGTTCTCCACCAGCGCCGCCAACGTGTTGGCACGCCCGGATGAACTGTTGGAGGAGTGCTTCGGCCCCACCACGCTGCTCATTGAGTATGCCAACCAGGAAGAACTCTCCGCGGCACTCGCGAAGGTCCCTGGCAGCCTCACGGGCACGGTGCATGCACAGCCGGGCGAGGATGTCTCCGCCCTTGTGGAGCAGCTCAGCGGTCTGGCCGGGCGGGTCCTGTTCGATGGCTGGCCCACGGGCGTCGCCGTGAACTGGGCCCAGCAGCACGGTGGCCCCTACCCGGCTACGACGTCCCTGTTCACCTCGGTGGGCGCTACTGCTGTGCGCCGCTTCCAGCGTCCGGTGGCTTACCAGGACGCCCCGGAAAGCGTGCTGCACCCTGCCTTGCATGACGCCAACCCGCTGGGCATCCCGCGGCGCGTGGACGGCGTACTCACGCTCAGCTAACCCCGGCTACCGCACCCAAACCCGCCCACCCGCACCCAACTGAGTCGCAGCAGAGCGCGTTTTGAGCCCTCAAAACGCGCTCTGCTGCGACTCGGTTGGGTAAGAGCACACGATGAAGGGGCGGGGTCACCAACACGGTGACCCCGCCCCTTTCGGGTTGCTTACGGGCGCAGCGTCAGCGGACGACGACGGCCGTCAACTGGGGTGGTCGGCCACCGTTCGTCGACGGTCAGGACGCGCATGCCGGATTCAGTGAGCAGCACCGTGTCCTCGATCTTCACACCGGGGCCGGACGGGTTCCACGTGAAAGGCTGGTTGAGCACCACGGTATCCGTAACGTCTGCGGTGACCCGGGGATCGCGCCCCGCATAGCCGGCCGGGCCGCCCTGGTGGTGAAGCGTCCACTGGTCCTCGCCAAAGCCGTGCCGGAGGTATGCCAGTTTGATCTCGGCGAAGATCTCATTGAGCCGGGCGCCGGGAACCGTCGCCCGGAGAATGTCCGCCTCAACTGCGGCGATGCGGGCCTCGGCATCGAGCTCCTGGGGAGTGCCGGCGTCGAATGCTACCCAACGGGTAACGTTGGCAACCAGTCCGTTCCGACGGGCGCAGACCACAGCCATGGCGCGGCGTCCGATGGGGGAGTGCGTGGCCAAGGGGTGGCGGAAGTCGCTGCGGGACGCTCCGTTGCAAAGGAGGACCAGCGGCTCGGCTCCTACCGAAACGATCCGCGCGGCCAGCTCCGAGACGAGCTGGAATTCCGTGGTTTCCGGCGTCGCAGCAGCAAGGACATCGGTCATGGCGGCGGCAGCATCGGCGGAAAGTTCGGCGTAGCGGGCCGTCTCGCCGGGAAGCAGTTGCTGCCTGGCCGCACGCAGTTCAGCGGTCACAGCCGCTTCCAGCAACGGGTCGCCGTCAAGGGCCAGCCCGGCCGCGAAGGCCTGCAACTGGCCATGCCAGGGAACCGTGTCAAGGCTGACGTCCTCGGGCAATTCTTCAGCTGCGATCCGGCCGGCCTCGTTGTTGAACGTGACCAGGTGATCACCGGTGCGGTCCACCAAGAGGGCGGCAATGGGGTCGCCGGCCAGGCTGATGTGCACGCGGCTGCCGTCCAAGTACCAGGTAAGGGCTGTGTTGGATGTCAGCAGCAGCGAGTCGCGACCCGCTGCGTCCATGATGTCCAACACCCGCCGGCGCTTCACTGCACGGTCGGCGACGTTGCCGGGCGCAGTCAGAGGGCCGGGTGCAGTGGGCTGGCTTCGCGCAGTGACTGCCGTCAGAGCTGGCGTGAATTGAGTAGGCGTGGTCATGCCGGTTCCCCCAAAGTTGTGATGAGTTGTTCAATGTCTTGTGTGGCCAGGAAGCCGTCCGTGATGAGGACGGTGACGGTTCTGTGGACAGGTTTTCCCGGTTCGGCGGTCACCGGGGTGTCCCAGGCCAAGGACAGCCCAACCCCGGGGTACCCCGAGTGCCGCACGAACCACGGATCCGGTGCCTGCGGTGAGGCAAGGAACACGAGGGTTGCCGGGCGTCCCAGCCCGGGGACGCCGGTGACGGGCGTAGCGGTGGCTGTGCCGGCGTCGAACGTTCCGGACCAAGCCAGCCATGGCGCCACGGTGCCATGTACGGCGTCCTCGCCCCGCGCGTCCGGTGTCCAAATAGTCGCGTCGCCAACCTTGGGGAGCCGCCAGAAGAAGCCGCCGTAACCACCTTGCGGCCGCCCGTTGGAGCCCGGGCTGCCCAGCAGCACCGGACGTCCTGTGGCTGAGTCCAGTGTGAAGTCCAGCGTCAGTTTCCACGTTGAATGTCCGACGGCGGACCAGCGCCACTCGCGCTGTTCGCGGAGCACGGGTGTGCCGTCCGGGCCGATCCAGCTCAGCTGTTCGCGCCTGTGTCCTTCACTGTGCTCCGCGGACTCTGTGACGATCCTGCCGTGATCCTTACGCCAAACGTACGCTCCGGCGTCGCGGGTGTAGGTCCGGCCGCCCCAGAAGTTGATGCCGTCCACGTCCTGGAGGGCCACTCCCGCCCCGAGGTGCCACACATGGTCCTCTGGCACGTGGTCCGTGACCACGGTTCCCGCCAGCGTCCGCACCGGGTGGAGGTAGGGGCGGGGGGAGGACGTAGGCCGGATCCGGGTCCCGTCCTGCAGGGTAGCGACAGGGACGCCATTAACGTGCAGAGTTTCATAGGCTTGCAGGGCGGGCTCGTCGGAAACGGTCCAGGGCGCTCCAAGCTCCGCGAACGTGGCCTGCCCCAGGGCTGCCCGGCGGATCAGCGATTCGATGCCATGGACCACGGGGTGGGCGGCGTCGCCCTCACCTTCCCAGGTGATGAATTCCGGGTGGATCAGCCGGGGAGCATCTGCTGTGCGGATGGCCTCCAAGACAGAAACGTAGGCACCCGATCCGGACAGCGGGCTGAGCAGATCCCGCTCCGTGCGGGCGGCCAGCAGGTTCTCCAGCAGGTCGGTCCGCCCAAAGGTCTCCGTCCGGGTGCCTTGGGGGGAGGTAACCTCCACGCGGTCCTCCGTGTAGAAGAGGGTGAGCTGACCAAGAGTCCCGTCAATGGTGACCGACGGCGCGGACTGCACGGGCGCGCACAGGGTCAGGGCGCACGTCAGCACAGTACTTCCCGTAATCCGGACCCGCACCACGGACGTGTCGTCGCTTTCGGTGTGGTTGGCGCGGTACAAGTCCGTCTCCACGGAATCAACGTCCGCCACAGTCCGCGCACCAGCTAGCCGGAGACCGGTAGCCACAGCATGTGCCAAGGCATTGGTGGCCACTCCGTCCACCACGTCGGTCCCGTTGAGGCCCCGCTTGCCGGCCCATCGTGACCGCTTGAAGTACGCCTTGTTCCGCAGCCACAGTCCGGTAGCGCTGATGCCTCGGACATCGCCGATCTCGCCGGATGCCACCACGGCCTCGATTGCGGGCAAAGCCTCCGAGCCCAGGCTCTGAAAACCCACCTGCACCAGACGGCCGGCGCTCGCAGCCGCCTCCATGAGCTCCTCGAATTGGGCCATGGAAGCCACCGGCGGTTTTTCCAAGTACACGTTGGCACCTGCGTTGAGGGCGGCGAGGGCAAGAGGTGCGTGGGTTTGGATGGGGGTGGAGACGATGACCACGTCCGGTTTGGTACCTGCAGCCAGGAGCTCGTCAAGGGAAGCGAAGACCTTCACCTCCGGGCCCAGCGTTCCGTCCGCCGGGGGCAGGGGATCGGCGACGGCCACCAACTCCAAGACGCCGTTGGCACTCAGCCTGCCGAGGTTGTCCAAGTGCCGTTCGCCGAAACCGTGCACGCCCACCAGCGCGATGCGCGGGAGCCGGGCAATGCGCTCGGTGGTGGCGGTCAGGGGTTGTGTCATGAGGCTGTCCTAGCGGGGTCAGGTGCGTGGGTAGCGGTGGTGGGGCGGGGCTGCAATGCGGAGGTGAGGAACGCGGCGGCCTCGTCCTGCATGGCCCGGGTGAAGACGTGTGGTTCCTGCCAGAAACTTCCGGTGTAGCGGGCGGGCATGCCCTCCACTAGATGCTGGTGCGCGTCGCGCATACCCCGTTCCGGGAACAGGGGGTCATCCAGGGCGTATTGGACCAGCACTTTTTCGGCAGTGGAACGGATGGCCAGGTCCGGCCAGTCACCCAGCCCGGCCAGGCCCGGAGAGTGCAGTAACCAGGAATGCGCGTCCAAGTATGAGGGCAGGAGTGACTCGAAGGTGGTCATCATGCACGTGACCACGTAGCTGCGGATCAGCGGGCTCAGGGCACCGAGTACCATCGCCCGTCCGCCGCCGCCGGAGAATCCCAGGCAACCGAGCCGATCCCTATCCACGCCCGGCAGGGACGCGAGGACACCCAGGGCCGCGAGGTCGTCATGCGCAACGGTCCCGGCCACGGTGGTCCCGATCAGCGTTGCGGCTTTCGCCACGGTTTCCTCGTGGGAAGCCGCCGCGGCGTCGTAATGTTCCGCCACGGAAAGTTCGACGCCGGCCTCCCGCCATAGTGCCTTCCGGCCGTTGACGGCGTTGGCAGTCCGCCACGGAAGGGGATCGAGTTCAAAGCGTCGGCTGCCCCACATGAAGGCATCGTGCGCAAGGACGGCAAAGCCCTGCCGGGCCAACCACGTGGCGAGTGCCCGGCCGCCGTAGAGCTTTGCCCTGACGTCCAGGGGCGGCAACGCAAGCGACGAAAGACCGGAGCCGACCGCCGCGGAGGTGCCGCCCTCGTTGCCTTCCGGGTTGTGTTCGAACCGCACCAGCCGCTCAGCGCCGTATGCCTTGATTCCGCCATGGCAGTGAAGGGCGAGCAGTCCGGGCTGCGGGCCGGTTGCCCCGGCGGGTCGTACGAACCAGGCGGATGTGGCAGGGCCGAAACCCAACTGCCACTGCAGATGCGAGGTGATGACGCCGTCGTGCTCCGATTCGGCAAGCACTGTGTACTCAATGTCTGGTATTACGGCGGGCACGCCAAGGGTGTCGGCAAGTTGTCTGGCTTCTGGTGGGCCGGCGGTGAGCTCGGCAGCGAATCGGTGCTTGGCTGCATAGGCCGGCCAATCCTCGTAACCAGCAAGTGCACTGGGTCGGGTGGGGGATGCTGCCATGTCAACGGTGGTCATGGCAGGCGGAGTCGGTGGGGAACAATAGTGTCCTGCCTTATCGATGCGGAAGGTGTGCTCCAGCGCACGCCGGGCTTCGTCAGCGTGGAAAAACAAGTTGGGGCGGTTTCCTAAGAAAACGCTTTCTCAAAAATTAGCAAAAGGCTGTACAAGGGTCAAGAAAACGTTTACTTTGATACGGAGCCGCTGAAACCCGGGACCTCGATCCTGGCACCTCAGGGAGGGAACGCCGGAAGGTCGGCGTCCCGGAAGGCAAGTACCAACCAGACTCGATGTCCGTGGATGGCCACGATGACCAAAGGAGACCACATGGCCGCTGTACTACGCACGGGGACGCCGCGAAGCGTCCGCGGGCCTGTGAGGGGGAAGCGATGAGCGCTATTGGCGAACTCTCCACGATGACCCGCCGTAAGGGCCCTGCTACCAAGGAAGAGAAGAAGGCGAACGGCCGGGATAACAAGGCTGCGTATATCTTCCTCTTGCCGTGGTTGGTGGGCTTGGTGGCGATCACCATCGGTCCGATGCTGATGTCGTTGTATTTGTCCTTCACGGACTACAACCTGTTGCAGCCCCCGGAATGGGTGGGGCTGGATAACTTTGTCCGTATGTTCGGTGATGCGCGCCTGCATAACTCGCTCGGTGTGACGTTCACGTATGTGCTGGTGGGCGTGCCGTTGCAGCTGGCGGTGGCGTTGTTGATCGCATTGGTCCTGGACAAGGGGCTGCGTGGCCTTCCGTTTTACCGTTCAGTGTTCTACTTGCCCTCACTGTTGGGCGGTTCAGTAGCGATTGCTATCTTGTGGAAGCAGATCTTCGGCACCACGGGCTTGGTGAACCAGGTCCTGGCGATGGTGGGCATCCAGGGGCCCGGCTGGATCTCGGATCCCGGGACCGCGCTGGGTTCGATCATCCTGCTGCACGTGTGGACGTTCGGTGCCCCGATGATCATCTTCCTGGCCGGCCTGCGCCAGATCCCGGTGATGTACTACGAGGCCGCCAAGGTAGATGGCGCCACCACGTTGCAGCAGTTCTGGCGGATCACGCTTCCGATGCTGAGCCCCATCATTTTCTTCAACCTGGTGTTGCAGATCATCGGTTCGTTCCAGTCGTTCACGCAGGCGTTCATCGTCTCCGGCGGTAACGGCGGTCCGTCCGACTCCACCATGTTCTTCACTCTGTACCTGTACCAAAAGGGCTTCGGCCAGTTCGATATGGGTTACGCCTCAGCGATGGCCTGGTTCCTGCTGGTCATCATCGGTGTCTTCACTGCCATCAACTTCATCGCTTCAAAGTATTGGGTGTTCTACGATGACTAAACTCCAGAGCCTTCCCGCAGCGTCTTCCTCCGACGCCAAAGCCGGCCAGTCCGGCAAGAGCCCGCGCCGCCGCGAATCCCGGGGGAACCTGGCCTTCAGCCGCTCTGCCCGGACCAAGGGCCTGATCAAACACGCCATCCTGATCCTTGTAGGCGGTGTGATGATCTACCCGCTGCTGTGGATGGTGGTTTCGTCCCTGCGCCCCAATGACCTCATCTTCCGCGAACCCGGCCTCTGGCTGGAGAGCCTGGAAATGAGCAACTACACCGATGGCTGGTCCGCGCTGACTCACCCGTTCGGGCACTATATGATCAACTCCGCGATCGTGGTCCTGGGCTCGATCGTTGGCAACCTGGTTTCCTGCTCCATGGCCGCCTACGCCTTCGCCCGCCTCCAGTTCAGCGGTAAGAAACTCTTCTTCGGCATCATGCTCCTGACCATCATGCTGCCCTTCCATGTAGTGATCGTGCCGCAGTACATCCTGTTCTCCCAGATCGGCTGGGTGAACACCTTCTGGCCGCTGATCGTGCCCAAGCTCCTGGCCACGGACGCGTTCTTCGTCTTCCTCATGGTCCAGTTCATCCGCGGCATCCCCAAGGACCTCGACGAAGCCGCGCGCATCGACGGCGCCGGCCACCCCAGGATCTTCCTGCGCGTGATTCTGCCTCTGATGGTCCCGGCCCTGGCTACCACCACCATCTTCACGTTCATCTGGACCTGGAATGACTTCTTCGGCGCGCTGATTTACCTCACGGACCCGGACATGTTCACCGTTCCCGTAGCGCTCCGGGCCTTCGTTGACTCGCAGTCGGCAACCAGCTGGGGATCGCTCTTCGCAATGTCCATCGTGTCCCTGCTCCCCGTGTTCCTGGTGTTCCTCTTCGGCCAGCGATTCCTCATCAAGGGAATCGCCACCACCGGCATCAAGTAGGCCGCCGGCTTCTCTGAAGGGGGCGGTTGGTCCCGCCCCCTTTTGCTGGGTACCGCTGTAGGGCGTGCCCGTCGACGCCGGTGCGTGCCGCCCGCATGGCTGCGTGCCGCCGTCGACAATCCAACAACTAAGACAAGTTGATAGCTTGTAATACAAGACTGTGACTTGTATCATAATATTCAGTAAGAAAACGCTTTCCCAATCGCATCAGGATCAATGAAGATCGGAGACAACAGTGCCGGTACATCCCAAGGGTGAAGCAGTCGCCCCCGCAGAAGAGTCGGGAACCCCAGCCCTCAAGGCCCAGGCCCCCAAAGCAAGGCGTAGAGTTCGTGCCTCAGCCCTGGTGGCAGCAACAGCTGCTGCAGTTCTTGCCCTCACCGCTTGCGGCGGCGGGGGATCGGAGGCCAAGAGTGCTGACGGCAAGGTGGAGTTGCGCTTCTCCTGGTGGGGCAGCGACAAGCGCGCCCAGGTGACGCAGGCTGCCATCGCTGCCTTCGAGGCCGAGAATCCCAACATCAAGATCAAGCCGGAGTATGGCGACTGGAGTGGCTACTGGGACAAGCTGGCTACGCAGGTGGCAGCTAATGACGCCCCGGACATCATCCAAATGGACGAGAAGTATATCACCGAGTACTCCACCCGCGGAGCCTTGCTGGACCTCTCCAAATATCAGATCGATACCTCAAAGCTCGACAAGGCCGCGCTGGAAGCCGGACAGGGCGAGGACGGCCTGACCGGTATCGCTGCCGGCATCAACGCCGCCACTATCCTGGCCAACCCGGCAGTGTTCGAGGCTGCCGGAGTCGCTATCCCCGATGACAAGACCTGGACGTGGGAAGACTTCGAGCGCGTCGCCGCCGAGATCACGGCCAAGTCGCCCAAGGGCACCTACGGCGCAGCCGCTTATGGTACGGATGAAGCTTCCCTCGGGGTGTGGCTCCGCCAGAACGGCAAGTCCCTCTACACCGAGGACGGCAAGCTTGGCTTCGAGCCCTCGGACATCGCCCAGTGGTGGGGTTTCCTGAAGGAACTCAGCGAGAAGAAGGCTGTTCCCTCAGCGTCCGAGGTTGTTGAAGCCGAGGCAGCCCCGCTGGACCAGAGTGGCCTGGCTACGGGTAAGAACGGACTGGCCTTCTGGTGGTCCAACCAGCTTCCGGCCTTGGAGAAGGCGGCAGGCGGAGAACTGCAGATCATGCGCTTCCCGTCCAAGACGGGCAAGGCTGAGGACTCCAAGCTCTGGTACAAGGCTTCGCAGTTCTGGTCCGCATCATCACGCACCAAGCACCCTGAAGAGACGGCCAAGTTCATCAACTTCCTGGCCAACGACGTCAAGGCTGGCGAGGCACTTCTGGCCGACCGCGGCGTGTACCCCAACTCCGAGGTCCGCGAGGCCATCGCTCCCAAGCTGGCCAAGGCCGACGTCAAGGTTGTCAGCTTCATTGACGCGATCAAGGACGAACTTGGAGAGGCTCCGGCGGCACCGCCGAAGGGTGCGGGAGCCATTCAGGAGATCATCAAGCGCTACACCTCGGAGGTCCTGTTCAACAGGCTTTCCACCGAAGAAGCCGGCAAGAAGGCAGTGGATGAAATGAAGTCCGCAATCAGCTAGCTTTCGCACCGTAAACCGCGCCCCGGGCGAATCATTCGTGATCCGTCCGGGGCGCGGTTTTTGCGTGTGCTGTCCCTTCTTGGGTCAGTCTTCCGCGATGACGGCCACAGCTCCGGCGGGTACCACCCCAGTGAAGCGTTCGCCGCTGAGCAGTTCGCCGCCGTCGGCCTTCACTGTGACGTCCCCCCGGCTGTGGTTGATGGCGAACAGGAAGGCGCGGCCGTCCGCGGCGCGCCGTCGGATAAGTTCGACGCCGGAAGAAACCTCAGCAACGGGTGTCACCCCTGCTTCGTCCATCAACCGGGCGGTAAGGGCGTCGATGCCTTCGGGGTCGGGGAGGGTTGCGAGGTACCAGGCTGAACCGGTGCCCACACTTCGCCGTGTCAGGGCCGGGACATCGGTGAGCGGGTAGTCGGCGAAGGCTGCCAGAACTTCTGTATCCCCGGCGGCACGCACGTTCTCGCTCCACACGGATCCCACTGTTCCGGAGGCAAATACCGTGCCGTCGCTCAACGTGACCGAGGTACCGGGGAAGAGCGGGTGGAATTCTTCACTCCGAACGCCCAAAAGTTCACGGAAAGCGCCGGGGTAGCCGCCCAATCGAACGTGGTCCCGTTCATCAACAATGCCGCTGAAGTAGCTGATCAGCACGGTGGCGCCACCCTCCGCGGCTGCCGCGATGGAGGCGGCCGCTGAATCCGTGACGGCGTACAACGTGCACACCAGGATCAGGTCATATCCGGAGATGTCCGATGACGGGTGCACGAAGTCCGCGGTGATCCCGCGCTTATAGAGGGAACGGTGGAACGCCCGCATGGTGTCCAAATACTTCAGTGAATTGCTCGGGTGTGAGTCCAGCTCGGAGGCCCACCAGGCTTCGTAGTCGAACACGATCGCGACCCGCGAGTCCACGCGGGAGCCTTTGACAGGTTCCAGCCTGGACAGCGCCTCGCCGAGGTCCACCACGTTACGCCACACCTGCGTGTCGCGGCCGCCGTGGGGGACCATGGCGGAGTGGAACTTCTCCGAGCCGGCCTTGCTTTGGCGCCACTGGAAGAACATGACGGCATCGGCGCCGCGGGCCACATGCGTCAGGGAATTCCGGAGCATTTCGCCGGGCATCTTGGGCTGGTTGTGCGGCTGCCAGTTGACCGCCGACGTCGAGTGTTCCATGAGGATCCACGGCTCACCGCCGGCTACACCGCGGGTCAGGTCCGCGCTGAACGCGAGTTCGATTTCCCGCTCCGGGTCAGCGGCCACGACGTAGTGGTCGTTGGCGATCACGTCCATGTCTTTGGACCAATCGAAGTAGTCCAAGGCCTTGGTGGCGCTGGAGACCATGAAGTTGGTGGTCGCCGGAACGTTGGGGGTGACGTCACGGATCACGGCCAGCAGCTCGCGGTAGTAGTCGATGAAGGCCCAGGAGTTGAAGTGCGCGAAGTCCAGCTGTTGCCCAGGGTTCAATGTAGTGGGAGCTGCGCCCGGCGGGATGATCTCGTCAAACGATGCGTAATGCTGGGACCAGAACGCCGTACCCCAGGCATCGTTGAGGGCCTCGATGGAACCGTAGCGCCGTTCCAGCCAAGCGCGGAAAGCGGTTGCGTCTTCCTCGCCATGGAACTCGCCAACGTGGCAGCCAAGCTCGTTGTCCACGTGCCAGAGTGCCAAGGCCGGGTGGTTTTTGTAGCGTTCGGCGATGACCCGCGTCATGGCGGTGGCGTACCTGCGGTACACGGACGACGACGGCGTGTAGTGGCGTCGCGAGCCACGTTCAAGCCGGATTCCTTCCGCGGTAACGGGCAGGATCTCGGGGTATTTGCGGGCCAGCCAGGCAGGGGGAGAAGCGGTGGCTGTTGCTAGCGCGACCTTAATTCCGGCTCCGTGGAGGTTGTCCATGACATCGTCCAACCAGCCGAAGTCGTAGTTCCCTTCAGTGGGCTCCAGGAGCCCCCAGGAGAAAATGCCGACGCTGAGGAAGTTGACCCCGGCTTCCTTCATGAGCTCAATGTCCTCAAGCCGGATGTCCTCCGGCCACTGCTCGGGGTTGTAGTCGCCGCCGTATGCGAGTCCGTCGATGCTGTTCCAGACGGATGGACTGCGTGGGATTTCGGGGGAAGTCAAGGGGACTCCTTCGTCAGGTGGGCCGTGCTGGTACTGGAGGTACTGAAGGTATGAATGCAGCGTACCGGTCAAATTGCGATCTTTGGAAAACGCTTGCCCAGATCCGCCATTAGAGATATTGTATCGATTCAGAAGGAGTGTAAGCGAAGTCACTACCACGTTGTAGAGAACTCGGAAGCTTGCACCAACTGAGCAAGGAGGCTCTTATGTTCGATAGAAGGAAATTCCTCACCACGGTGGCTCTGGGCACCGCATCTGCCGCGTTCCTGTCCGCTTGTGGCCAATCCTCAACGGCAGGACAGACGGGTTCCGCGGAGAACCCCGTCACCATCACCTACACCTGGTGGGGCAACGATGACCGAGCTGAGCGCACCCGCAAAGCCATTGCGCTCTTCGAGTCCAAGAATCCGGACATCAAGGTCAACGGCAACTTCTCCGACTTCGCAGGCTACTGGCAGAAGCGTGCCACCGAAGCCGCCGGTGGTGGCCTGCCGGACGTGATGCAGTGGGACCTCTCCTACCTGCGTGACTACGGTCAGCGGAACCAGCTCCTGGACCTTGGCACCGTCAAGATCAACACGGACGCATTCGACAAGTCGCTCCTTCCCTCGGGCCAGATCCGCGGCAAGACCTACGGCATCCCCACCAGCACCAACGCCTTCGCGGTCTACTACGATCCCGCCAAACTCGCTTCCTTGGGAATCGCAGAGCCCGATGGCACGTGGAACTACAAAGAATTCAACACCTTCCTGGCCGAGGTTGGCGCCAAGGGCAACGGCACGTTGTTCGGTGGCACCGACTACACCGGCATTTGGTGGAACTTCAACATCTGGCTGCGCCAGAACAACATCCAGGCCTTCACCGAGGACGGCAAGCTTGGGTTCTCCAAGGACGATCTGAAGAAGTGGTGGAACCTTACCGCGGACCTGCGCGGTACCGGGGCAATTGTTGGCGAAGACAAGGCCACCCAGTTGCTGCCCAAGTCCCCGTTCGGATCCAATGTCACTGCCACGGAAGTTACGTGGGACAACTTCATGGCCGGCTACCTCGCTGACAGCGGTGCCAAGGAACTCAAGCTGGTTCCTGTCCCGTCGGATGACCCGGACAACCTGGGCCTGTTCCTCAAGCCGTCCATGCTCATGGTGGCCAGCGCCAAGACCAAGTACAAGGATGCTGCCGCCCGCTTCATTGACTTCATGGTCAACGATCCCGAGGTGGGCCAGATCTTCAAGACCTCCCGCGGTGTTCCTGCGTCCAAGACCCAACGCGACGGCACCACGTTCGAAGGCACGGACAAGCTCGTGGTGGATTACGAGAAGTCCATCGAGAAGTACCTCAAGGACGCCCCCGAGCCGCCCATCGTCGGTTTCGGCACCCTGGAGTCCACGTTCAAGCGCGTCACCCAGGACCTCAACTACGGCAAGCTCACCGTGGACGGCGCAGTTGATGCGTGGTTCAAGGAAGCCGAAGACCTTATCAAGCAGAACGCCTGATCCAGACACTCTGTGTCTGATCCGAGCTTCATAACTGACGGACTGATCCTGTGACTCAAAGCCCAACCCTGAGCAGGCGCACCGCTTCCGCTCCCACGCCGCCGCGTAAATCGCGCCGGCGCGGGGCGGACGCCCGCGCCGGCTACACGTTCCTGTTGCCCTGGCTGCTGGGATTTATCGCCCTGACCGTAGGCCCGATGATTTCCTCGCTGTACCTTTCCTTCACCAACTACAACCTCTTCGATGCCCCCAAGTGGATCGGCTTCGATAACTACGTCAGCCTCTTCCAGGACGAACGGTTCCTGCAGTCGGTGGGCGTGACCATGCAGTACGTGGTCTTCGGTACTCCGCTGAAGCTCGCGGCGGCGTTGGCGATCGCGATGCTGCTCAACAGCAAACGCAAAGGCCAGGGCTTCTACCGGTCCTCGTTCTACGCCCCGTCCCTGATCGGCGCGTCGGTGTCCATCGCGATCGTCTGGAAAGCCATGTTCGGCGATTCCGGCCCCGTGGACCAAGGCCTGTCCTTCTTCGGGATCAACCTCGGCGGTTGGGTGGGCAACCCCAACATGACCATGGGCATGATGATCCTCCTGACCGTCTGGCAGTTCGGCGCCCCGATGGTGATCTTCCTGGCCGGCCTCAAGCAGATCCCGGCGGATCTCTACGAGGCGGCGTCCATGGACGGCGCCGGACCGGTGCGGAAGTTCATGAATATCACCTGGCCCATGCTGTCCCCGGTGATCTTCTTCAACCTGCTGATGGAAACCATCCACGCCTTCCAGATCTTCGCCTCGGCCTACATCATCTCCAACGGTGAAGGCGGCCCGGCAGGGTCCACCCTCTTCTACACCCTCTACCTGTACTTGCGCGGTTTCTCCGATTTCCGGATGGGCTACGCCTCGGCGATGGCCTGGCTCCTGGTGATCGTGGTCGGCATCATCACGCTGATCTTCTTTAAGACCTCCAAGTCCTGGGTCCACTACAGCGGTGATGCAAAGTGACAACCATGGCAACCCCCACCCAGAACCAACCAACAACAACCACCCCGGCGCCGGTCTATAACCCGAAGTCCGAATCCACCACGGTCAAACGGATCAAGAGCACCATCTTCCACATCGTGGCCCTGGGCTTGGTGGCGATGGTCCTCTACCCGGCCCTGTGGATGATCTCCGCGGCGTTCAAGCCGAACTCCGAGATCGGCGGCGCCAACAACGCGCTGTGGTCAAACAACTTCAGCTTCGATAACTTCGCCACCGCCATGGAAGGCATCGGCGGGGTCTCCACCCTGACGTTCTTCACCAACTCGCTGATCCTGGCCGTCGGCGCCGTCGTAGGTACTGTGCTCTCGGCGTCCATCTCGGCCTACGCGTTCGCCCGGATCAACTTCCCCGGCCGTGGGCTGTTCTTCGGCATGATGATCGCCACCCTGCTGCTGCCCTTCCACGTGGTGATCATCCCGCAGTACATCGTGTTCCAGCAGCTTGGCCTCGTGGACACCTACGTGCCGTTGCTGATCGGCAAGTTCCTGGCCGCGGATGCGTTCTTCGTGTTCCTCATGGTCCAGTTCATGCGCGGCCTGCCGGCCGAACTGGACGAAGCCGCCCGCATCGACGGCGCCGGACACGTCCGGATCTTCGGGTCCATCATGCTTCCGCTGATGAAACCGGCCCTGATCTCCACCTCCATCTTTTCCTTCATCTGGAGCTGGAACGACTTCCTGGGCCCGCTGCTCTACCTGAACACCCCGGACAAATACCCGCTACCCCTGGCGCTGCGGCTCTTCGTGGACCAGACCCAGAGCTCGGACTACGGTGCCATGATCGCCATGTCCGTCCTGGCGCTCCTGCCCGTGCTGGTCTTCTTCCTGGTCTTCCAGCGCTACATCGTCGAAGGCGTCTCAACCCAGGGTCTCAAGGGTTAAGGAGTAGCAGAGAATGAGCACTATGAACGCCACAGGCAAGTCCTCGCCGAACCCCGGGATTCCGGTCAACCGCTTTGCCCTCTTCGCCGAGACCATCCTGGTGGGAGTCATCGTGCTCCTCCTTTCCGTCCCCTTGGTGACGGCGCCGGCTGCCTACGCGGCCGGCGTCTCCCACCTGGAAAGGCACCTCAGCGGCAGGGACGATTCCCTGCGAAGCCTGTGGGGCAATTTCCGCCGTGCGCTGCCCGGCAGTTGGAAGATCGGCATGACGACGGCGGCAGCCGCCGTCGTGATTGTCCTGAACCTGTTGCTCGCCCTGGTAGGTCAACTGCCCGGCCGGGCAGCGATCCTGCCCGCCACGCTGATCCTGGCTGCGGCCGGCGCCGTGCTGTTCCTGCGTATCGCCGCCAACTGGAGCGGGAGCGTGACCTGGAGCGGCGACGCAGGCCAGCAATCCGCCGACGTTCCCGGCCCGCAACGCTGGGCTGCCGCGTATGCCAATGCCAAGGCCGACTCGCTGCGGGACTGGACTGGCTCGCTGTTGTTGCTCGCGGCCGTGTTCATGACGGTGGTCTTCGTGTGGATGCTGCAGGCCCTGTTCGTGATCGTCCCCGGGACCCTGATCCTGGCCGCAGCAGCCATCAAAATCCGCGCCAGTCGCTGAGTTTTTGTACAGCTAATGCCCTTTAGGAGCGCCCTTAAGGGCATCAGCTGTACAAAAACTCCACAAGAATCCGTCCCAGCCCGCTGAATCGAGCAGAACACTCCGTGTCGCCGCGCCCGTTCCCACTGCGCCCCAAATCCACCGCCCCGCGTGCCCGATCCACGGAAAGCTGGCATTACCCGCTGAGGCATCACAACTACCGGATCTTCGTCACTCTCTCCCTTGTAGGAAGTGGCGGGGTGTGGATGCAACGCCTCGCCCAGGACTGGCTGGTGCTGCAGCTCACGGGGAGTCCGGCCGCCGTAGGTGTCGCCGTTGCACTCCAGTTCCTGCCCATGCTGGTGGTGGGTCCAATCAGCGGAGTGCTGGTGGACCTGTTCCCTAAACGCCGCATCCTTCTGGTTTGCCAGTCCGTCGCCGCGTTGCTGGCCGCAGCTTTGGCTGTGTGGAACGCGACGGGCGGCACGGACGTCTGGGTGGTCTATGCGTCCTGCATAGCCCTGGGAATCACCAGTGCGATCGATGGACCGGCACGGCAGGTCTTTGTCAACGAGGTAGTGGGCGACGCCGGACTGCCCGCCGCAATCGGCCTCAACAGCGCAATAGGGCAGTTGGGGGCCATGGCAGGCCCCGCTCTGGCAGGGGTAGTCATTGCCCAGGCCGGTTCAGCAGCGGCTTTCGCGGCCAACGCTTTGATAGGGGTGTCGGTCCTGGTGATGATCGCCTCCATCAGGCCCGGCGAACTGCACCATTCTCACCCGCCCACTGAGCCGGGTGCCCGGCGTGGCCAGATCCTGGCCGGTTTCCGCTTCGTCATCGCTCGTCCGCCCCTGCTGCTGACCATGCTGCTTGCTGGCTTACTGGGTGCCTTTGGCATGAACGGGCCCGTAGTCCTCGCCGCGTTCGCTGACGGAGTGTGGCATAGCGGACCTGCCGGCTTTGGGCTCTTCAATACCGTCAGCGCCTTGGGCGCACTGGCAGGTGCGCTGGTGGCCACGCGCATCAAACGCTTTGGACGAAAAGGGATTGTGGCCAGCGCCGGGCTTTTCGGCCTGACGCAAGCGCTCGCTGCCGTGATGCCCACCCAGGAGTGGTTTGTGGTGATGCTCATTGTGGTGGGATTCATGACCCTGGTGTTCCTCACGAGCGCGGCAACGGCGGTGCAGCTCGAGGCCGGCGCCAGCGTGCGTGGCAGGGTTCTGGCCCTGTATTTCCCGCTCCTGCTGGGTGGCCATGCTTTGGGCGGTTTGCTGGCCGGCTGGCTTACAGAAGACTTTGGGGTCCGGGCGGGACTGGTTGTCACGGGCGCACTGGGCATGGTGTCGGCGGCAGTGATTGGCTTGCTGCTGTGGCTCTACTCGGCTCGCCGGCGCGCCTAGCCACCCCCCACAAGGCGGCTTTTGTCCGTCCTCCCTGTTGATGAAAAGTGACGAGGACGGACAAGCGCGCTACATCCTGACGCTGCCCACCAGGTCCTCGATCTCCGCTGCGTCCAACGTTCCGTCGCTGATCCACACCGTGTTGGTCCGGGTGATCGAGTCACCTGCGGCCAGTTCTACGGCGGTGTCCCACGCCAGCGCCGAACCCACTGCGGGGTAGCCGCTGCACCGAACGAACCACGGGTCCGCCGACTCCAAAGGTGCGCCGAACACCAAAGTGGCAGGGCCGCCGTCGAACTCTCCCGTCCAAGCGAGCCACGGCGCCACCGAGCCGTGCACGGACGGCTCACCCTCGGCTGTGGAGGAGAAGACGCGCGGGGCGGTACAGACTGGAAGCCGCCAGAAGAATCCGCCGTAGCCGCTGCCGGCAGCCCCATGCGAACCGGGACTGCCCAGCGAAACATCCACGACGGCGGTAAGCCGGGTCTGAATGTCGAGTCGCCATGTGCGGGCGTCCAGGGGCGTGCGGCTCAGGGAACGGCTTTCCTTCAGGACCAGTTCACCGTCTGCTGCGAGCCAGCTGAGGTCAAGCGTGGTGTGGTCTTTTTCCCGGGAGATGCTCGCCGTTTCGATCCTGCCGTGGTCCTTCAAGTCCACGTACCTGCCCGTTGTTCTGCGGTAGCTGCGGCCGCCCCAGAAGTTGCTGCCGTTGACGTCCTGCAGGGCAAATCCTGCGCCGAGGTGCCATACGTGGTCTGAGGGCAAGTGATCCGTAACCACCACGCCGGCTTGTGTGGTCACCGGGTGCAAGTAGGGCCTCGGGGAGAGATCCGGCTCGAGGGTGCTTCCGGAGCGCAGGACGGCGGCGCTGTTGTTGGAGGCGTCAGCGTTGGCGTCCACGTCAGGGGAGAAGAGTGCCTCGGCACCAGCGGTGACCGGCAGAGCCCAAGGAAGTCCCAACTCGGAGAAGGTAGCGTGGGCGCGGGTGGCGCGTTCCAGGATGTCCTCAATGTTCGGAATCACTGCGTGGGCTTGCTCGCCCGTTCCTACCCAATTCACGCATTCCGTGGGAATCAGCGCAGGTGCCTCTGCTGTTCGGATGGCTTCCACTACCTTCATGAAGGCGCCGCTGTGATCGAGTGGGCTGAGCAGCGGCGTGCCGTGGGACAGGTGTTGGAGGAGGTTCTCCGTGAGATCGTCTCGACCGAACGTGTGAGCGGTTTCGCCCGCTTCGGTGCGGACCGTCACCCGGTCCTCCGTGTAGTGGAATATTGCCGTGCCTTCAGTGCCGTGGAGCGTGACATACGGTTCCACGGATTCGGTGGCGCACAGCGTGAGGGCGCAGGTGATGGGCAAACCGTTGATGGTCCGCATGCGGATCACAGAGGTGTCGTCCGCTTCGATGTCATTGGCGCGGTAGAGATCGGTGTCCACGGATACCAGATCCGCTGCTTCCCTGGCTCCGGCAATGCGGAGTGCGGTGGCAATCGCATGAGCCAGCGGATTGGTCGCCACGCCATCTACCACATCCACGCCGTCGAGGCTGCGTTTGCCTGCCCAGCGGGACCGCTTGTAATAGGCCCGATCCCGGACCCAGCGTCCCGTAGCGGAAATCCCCTTCAAAGTGCCGATACCCGGCAACTCTTCCGCCGCATCCCCGCCGGCCAGCTTCTCCAACGCTGCCAAGGCATGGGATCCGAGGCTCTGAAAACCGATCTGAACGCTGCGGCCAGCCTTTGCCGCCGCTTCCTGGAGGCGGAGGAAGTCGCTCATCGAGGCAACCGGGGGCTTCTCCAAGTAAAGATCAGCCTCGGAAGCAAGAACGGACAGCGCCAACGGGGCGTGGGTCTGGATGGGAGTTGCCACGATGATGACGTCCGGTCTATGCTCGCCGGCCAGCAGTTCGTCCAGATTGGCATGCACTGCCGTGGTGGCCGGCAAAGCTCCGGGTGCCGGCGGATTCGGGTCGGCCACGGCAACAAGGTCCACCAGGCCCTGGCTGCTTAGCCGCTCCAGGTTGCGGAGATGGTGCGTGCCGAAGCCGTGCACGCCCACCAGGGCGATTCGGGCGGGGGGAGTGGCGGGCCCAGTGGCACGTCCAGCGGCGCCGGCAGGCCCGGTTGACGCTGCAGTCCCGGTCGAAGCAGGCCTGTTGGGTGTTGGGCTACTGACGGACTTGGTGTCCATGGGCTCTCCTCGGCTGGCGCGGCGACGATGGCGCGTGACGCCGTCGTTTGGGTCTTCACAAAAGTGTTCGGGCGGGTTTAGGCTACACCTCAGCAAGCGCTTTCCCGTGGTTGGCTGTGTTTAGTTTAGCCTGATCCGCCTCGAAATGTAACGATTCAAATTGAGCAACCATTAGAGCCTCTCATGACGTAGGATGTCCTCAATCAGCCTTCGACTCCAGCAGCTCAGCCAGCTCAGTCAGACCCACCCGAGCCGGAATGGACCATGCCCCTCTTCGACCTCCCCCTTGACCAGCTCCGCACCTACTCCTCCACGGCCGTAGCACCAGCCGATCTCAGTGACTTCTGGGATCGCACCATCGCTGAGGCCCGGGCGCTCCCGCTCAATGCCGTGTTCGAACCCGTGGACAACTACCTCAGCGTGATCAACACCTTCGATGTCACGTTCTCCGGCTTCGGGGGAGACCGCATCAAGGGCTGGCTGCACGTGCCGTCACAGCTTGAGCCGGGGGAGCAGCTTCCCGTGGTGGTGGAGTACATCGGCTACTCAGGCGGGCGCGGCCTGGTCAACCAGAACACCCGCTGGGCCCAGGCCGGGTACGCGCACTTCATCATGGACACCCGCGGCCAAGGCTATGGCGGCGTCTCCGGAGACACCCCGGATCCACACCCCTCGGCGGGCGAGGTCAATTACGCCGGGCTCATGACCCGTGGTTCCGGGCACCAGGACGATTACTACTTCCGCCGGGTCTATGTGGACGCCTTCCGTGCGGTAGAAGCGGCACAGAACCATCCCGCCGTCGACCCTTCACAGGTAATCCTTACCGGCGTGAGCCAAGGTGGCGGCATTACTGTTGCCGCTGCCGGGCTGACCGCTGGAAGGCTCGACGGCGTCATCGCCGCGCTGCCCGACGTCCCATTCCTGCAGGACTTCCCCCGCGCGATCGACATCACCCCGCGTGGCCCGTACCCCGAGATTGCCGGATTCCTGGGGCGGCACCGCGAAAAGTATGAGCCCATGCTGGCAGTGCTGAACTACTTCGACGGCGTGCACTTGGGCCGTGCCGCTACAGTTCCCGCTCTATTCTCCGCTGCGCAAATGGATGACATCTGCCCTCCGTCAACGGTGTTCGCGAGCTACAACAGCTACGGCACTGGCTTCGGCACACGCATCGGCGGGGTTGAGAAGGACATCGAGGTTTACCGCTTCAACAACCACGAAGGCGGGCAGGAACACCACTGGATCAAGCAGCTGCAGTTCCTGCGCAAACTACTGTCATCTTGATGGAAGCGATTTGCCCACGGTGAAGAACCGCGGTTATGGTGTGGCTATGACAAACCGTTGGTATGCGTATTTTTCGTTGGCTCTGGAGGGGCCCGCGTCTAACTGACACGCATCCAACTTTCCTTCAGAGCCAACAGGGCAGAGATTACTCTCTGCCCTTCGCCATATCCGGCGGGTTCTGACAAGGGGCCCGCTCCGCATCCCGGAACAGGACCCAGACATGACCAGCATCGCCGCAGAACCCACACCGCTCCACCCGGCTGATTCCACCCAGCCCGCCACCTCCAACCTGCGAGTGGCCCGTTTCGAACCGCTTCCGGCGCCCCAGGACCTCATCGCAGCGTTACCGCTGGACGCCCGCTCAGCTGCCGTCGTCGACCGCGGCCGTGACCAGGTCCGCGCCATCATGGACGGCGTGGACGATCGCCTGTTGGTGATTGTGGGCCCGTGCTCCATCCACGATCCCAAGGCCGGGCTCGAATACGCCCGCCGGTTGGTCAGCCAGGCCGAGAAGCACAAGGAAGACTTGCTGATCGTGATGCGGACCTACTTCGAGAAGCCCCGCACCACCGTCGGCTGGAAGGGCCTCATCAACGATCCCCACCTGGACGGCAGCCACGACATCGCCGCAGGCCTGCGCGCCGCCCGCGGCTTCCTCAAGCAGGTCACCGCCCTGGGCCTGCCCACGGCCACGGAGTTCCTGGAACCCATCAGCCCGCAGTACATGGCGGACCTCGTCTCCTGGGGCGCCATCGGTGCGCGCACCACCGAAAGCCAGATCCACCGCCAGCTCGCCTCCGGTCTGTCCATGCCGATCGGGTTCAAGAACGGCACCGACGGCGACCTCCAGGTGGCCATCGACGCGTGCGGCGCCTCTGCCGCTGAGCAAGCCTTCCTGGGAATCGACGACGACGGCCGGGCAGCTCTCATAGCGACCTCCGGAAACCCCGACACCCA
>Ga0247742_10000509_pt1 | contig 31188 bp, 16 predicted proteins | sample UWRJL208509C2_FD_180944 | JGI IMG/M metagenome (GOLD analysis project Ga0247742, IMG submission 180944) | Plant litter microbial communities from Arlington Agricultural Research Station in Wisconsin, United States - UWRJ-L208-509C-2 | ecosystem: Environmental > Terrestrial > Plant litter >...
GCTATCCCGTACCTGGAAGTGCAAGTGGGTTACATGACCAACCACAAGGGCGACGTGTCCGCCGCGTCGCCCACGGCGGCGAACGAGCAGATGCGTGTGGCCTCCGTGCGCTACATGATTCCCTTCGTAGCCACGACCGACCTCGGCCCGACACTGGCCGGGCGCTACCTGGACCTGGTGCCCTTCGTCGAATACGTGAAGGTGCACAACGAGAACGGCGTCCCCGGCTTCGACACCGAGTACCTGACCACGTCGCTTACCTTCGACGCCGGTCGCTTCGCCTATGGCCTCACGCACACGAACAAGCAGATTTCACCGAGTGGGGGACCGCGCACGAACGAGTACCTCACGGAAGCCAGCATGGTCTACCACGTGACCGGCCTGGTCGACCTGGCCTTGTCAGGCGGCAGGTCGCGCCAGGGCGGGCAGACCTCCAGCCTGCTAGGCGTCTCGATCACGCTCAACGGATCCTTCTGATGCGCCGCCTCTGTTTCTTGCTCGCCGCCTTGTGCCTGGTCACCTCCGCGGTCCACGCGCGGGGCTCGGCCGTGGGTGGTCCGTTCCAGCTGACCGACCAGGATGGCCATGCCGTGACGCAGGCGTCGTTCGCGGGGCGGCCGCTGCTTCTCTACTTCGGCTACACCTCCTGCCCGGACGTCTGTCCCGTGGACCTGGCGAAGATCGTCAAGATCGCGGGCGCCGTACGTCAGGCCAGCGGGGTGACGGTCACGCCGGTCTTCGTCACGATCGACCCCGAACGCGATACGCCGAGCCGGCTGCAGGCCTATGTACGCGCGTTCGGCAAAGACGTGGTCGGCCTGACAGGCACGACGACGCAGATCGGCGCCATCACCGACGCGTACCACGTCTACTTCAAGAAGGTGCCTGTCGATGGCGGCTATCTGATGGACCACTCGACGATGCTATTCCTCGTCGGCTCAAACGGCGCATACCTGGATCACTACGGGCGCAAGCTGCCCGAAGAGGATGTGGTCAAGCGCGTCGTCACGACACTGCATGGCTCGGGCACGTGAGTCCAGGCGGTGCTTACCCACGCCCAGCACGGAGGTTCCATGAAACACACGCGCACGTTACTTCTCGCCGCCGCCGTCGCTGCCGCCGGCATGTTCACGCAGGCGGCCATGGCCGATGGCAGCCCGACCTACCCGCCTTTCGCGAAGATCGCGCATGGCAAGAAGATGCTGAGCCGGGACGACATCGACAAGCTCGATGAGACGAAATACCCCGCGCTGGCCGGGCTGAAATCACACTTCGACGATGCCGACCTCGACCATGACCACAACCTCAACCAGTATGAGTACGATCATTACATGAGTAACACGCCGCACTGAAGCACGACCTATCGCCGATGAATCGGCTCCCACAAGGGGCATCCGCTTCCTGTGGGAGCCGCTTCAGCGGCGATGCTCCTGCGGGGGTCAATCCCAGAACGCCTCAACGATCCGATCGTTCGGCCCCAGGATCAGCGTCAGCCGGTTCGGGTCCGTATCCAGCTTGCGAATACCATCGTTCTCGCGCAGCACGCGCGTGCTCGCCGGCAGGTCCTCTTCGCGCACCGCGTCCTTACCGCCCGTGGAGCCGCCCTTGGGTACATAGGTCTTGCCGACACAGCTCGAACAATCCACCTCACGACCCTGCGCTTCGGCATAACCGGGAAGCTGGCCAAGCTTCACCGTGTTGGTAGCGCTGCGCACGCGGATGCCCTTGTACGGGTGTCCGGGCTCGATCACGAAGATGGCTTCCATAGGGCCGAATTTCGTCGCACTCGAGGCGTCGTCCGGCGCGCGCGCGACGAACAGCAGATCGAGGACGCCGTCGGCCGAGGGCCCGCGTGAGATGGCGACGAGTTGTGGGTCGCTCCAGTTCTCCGTACTGCTCAGGCCACGTACGCGCACGATGTCGAGCTCGGGCGCGTGGGTACTACGTATCAGTTCCACGCTGCTGACCTTGAACAGGGGTTTGATCGCATCGTCGCCGGCCTCCTGCTCGGTGGCTGGTTCCGCGGTGGACGGGGGAGGGGACCGCTGCGCGGTCGCGCCTGCCGCGCTCTGGCCGATGGCCAGGGCGTGCGGCGCGAGCCACAGGCAGCCGGCGGCGACTACGAAAACAAGTTGAGTCTTTGCATTCATGACGCACTCCTCACCAGCATGTCGTCGTCGAGGACAGTCTCGAGCCGGTCCAGCGCTTCGAGGATCAGGTCCGTGGGCACCTTCTGAACCAGGTCGCAGAACGAGGTCCGGGTGGTGGCAAAACTGCCGTTCTCAGTCAGCTTGTTGATCGGCGAACCGCCACCGCATACAGCGAAATACGCGCACTCCGCCTTGCATGCAGCCACGCCGGCGGCGATGTCGCGGTGCATCGCGCGCATGGCATCGCTCTGGCGCATGGCTTCGAGCGAATCGGTGTGGATGTTGCCGACGATGAAGTCGCCGTAGTCGGCGTTCTTCAGCCCCAACAGCTCCGGAGAGAAGCTCGACACGTTGCCGTGGCAGTCCACGTTGATCATGCCGAAGGGCTGCACCTGCGAGTTCTCGCCGGCGGCCTCGTCCGGTCGCAGGATGCGCGTCAGCATGCCGTCGATCTCGCGCAGGAAACGAATGCCCGCACTCTCCCGCGATTTCCGCCAGAACGTGCTCAGGAAAGTGCGAAAGCGTGCCTCGGCATTCTCTTCGCGGAACAGTTCGGAAACGTGGTCGCCCTCGGATTCCTCGACGTTGAAGCACACGTCAGTGATACCGACCTCCCGGTAAAACGCGAGCATCTCCTCCGGCGCCTGCAGGGCCGGCCCCGAGAGCACCGAAATCACGTGAAAAGGAATGCCTTCGTCGATCAGGCAGCGAATGCCTGCGACCGTCTTGTCATACGTGCCGCGGCCCTGGCGCGTGACCCGATTGGCGTCGTGAATCTCGCGAGGCCCGTCGATGCTCACGCCCACGCCGACCTCCCAGCGCCGGAAGAGCGCGCACCACTTCGCATCGATCAACATGCCGTTGGTCTGGATAGCGTGACGCACTTCGATGCCGGGCGGACACAGGGATGCGATGAGGGAGAACGCGTCCTCGTAGTAGGCGACGGGCATCACCAGCGGCTCGCCGGCATGCCAGATCACGGTAAGCCAGGGATGGGACCAGCCCGAGGCGAACACGGCAGTGAACACGGCGCGTACGGTGTCCAGCGACATCCTCGAGGTGTCGCTACGGCTGGGCAGGTAGCAATAGCGGCAGGCGATATTGCAGAAGGGCGTAGGCTGCAGCACCACGGTGTCGATGCACGGCGGGATATCCACCGCGGCTCACCAGTTGTGCCAGAAATTATGCCAGCCACCGTTGCCCCAGTTGTGCCAGCCATTACCCCAGTTGTGCCAACCGTTGCCCCAGTTCCTCCAGCCGCCGTTTCGCCAGCCGCCATTGCGCCAGCCGAATCCGCCGAAGTTCATCCAGGCCAGGAGCGGGTAGGCGGTGCCGCGGAGTGGACGCGTCTCCTCGGCATCCCGGGCAACGCTCTCGCGAATGGCGGCGAGGCGGTCGGCCACGTTGAGCGTGACGTCGCCCGGTTTCGCGGCTGCATGCGTAGGCGGCAGGACGGTCGCCTGGGCCGAACCCAGGATGGTGGAGGCGCCAAGGATGCCTGCCGGGAGCAGGACGGCGAGGGCTCGGCGGGTACGGTTCCAGTCGGACATGGTGAACTCCATGACAGATGAGCGGACATCGCACATAGTTAAGCTGTCGTGGCGGGTAAGGCATGAGTAGAACTACGTAAACCGGAAGGCCGATGCCCGGTATATGGCCGCCCTCCCCACGGTTACCCGATCGAATCGCGTTTCGAGGCCGGAAAGCGCGCGAGTGCTGCCAGCAGCATGCGCATCGATACGGGCTTGCTGATGTGCGCATCGAAGCCAGCCTTCAGCGCACGCCGTTCGTCCTGAGGACGACCGAAGCCGGTCAGGGCTATCGCCAGGATATCTCGCGTCGCCGGATTGGCGCGCACCCTCTCGATCAGCTCATGGCCGTCCATCTCCGGCATGCCTATATCCGAAAGGAGGATGTCGTGCTCGCCGGAGGCGAGGATCGACAGGGCCATGGCGCCCGTCGTGGCGGTTGTCACGCCGGCGCCCTCCAGGCGCAGCAGCTCGGCGAAGGGCCCGAGCAATTCGTCGGCGTCATCGACCACCACGATGTGGCGGCCCACCAGCTGGGGTGTCCAGGTGGCGGTGATCATCATCGCCGCCTCGTTCTGTCGGATCGAGCTGACTGGCAGGACCACGATGAACGATGCGCCCCGGTCGGGACCCGGCGAGGTGGCGGAGACTTCGCCGCCATGAAGGTCGACCAGTTGCTTGACCAGCGCCAGGCCGATACCGAGTCCGCCGGTGGCGCGATTCTTCAGCGTGGTTCCCTGTTCGAACATGTCGAACAGGCGACCCACCAGGGAGGGCGAAATACCGATGCCGTCGTCCGTCACTTCCAGGCGTACATGCTCGCCGTTACTGCTCAAGGTGGCGCAGATATGTCCGTTCGCGCGGGTGAACTTCAAGGCATTGCCGAGCAGGTTCCAGACGATCTGCTCGATGCGTGTGCCGTCGGCCGTCATCATGACGTCGGCGGAGGGTAACGCGAGACTCAGGTTCACCGAGCGGGCTGCGAGCTCGTCGCGCATGCCGTCCGCCACACGCCGCAGGCAATCGGATACGTTGACCTGGGTGATATTGAGGGCGAGCTTTCCCGTATTGAGTCGGGAGAGATCGAGCAGGTCGTCGATAATCTGTGCCTGCCCTTCGACGGTCTTGCGGATCGCATCGGCCGATCGCTGTGTCGCTGCGTCGCCGCCGACCGTCGCCGAGCGGGCAATGAGTTCCGCATTCATCAGGATCAGGTTGAGCGGGTGTTTCAGCTCGTGCGACATCACGGCGAGGAACTCGTCTTTCATGAGCACGGCGCCCTGCGCCGCCTCTCGCGAGGCCTTCTCGGCGCGGAAGAGCTCCTCGCGCTCGCGCTCGCGGCGCTTCTCCAGGGTGATGTCACGCGCGATCTTCGCGTATCCGTGAAATCCACCCTGGTTCAGCGGTGTGGTGATGCCGCTGCAGAAGATGCGCTCGCCATCGGCGCGGATGTGCCACCGGTCGTCCGTGGCACGACCCTGGATGCGCGCTTGCTCCATCTCCTCCTGGAACGCACCCTGGGCGCGGTCCTCCGAGGTGAAAATGAGGTTGGCGTGGCGGCCGATGGCGTCGCTGTCGGAGTAGCGGAACATGCGCTCCGCACCCTTGCTCCACGACGTGATGACGCCCTGGGAGTCGGTGGTGATGATGGCGTAATCCACCGCGCTGTCCGCCACCAGTCGCATGCGTTCCTCGCTGTTGCGGGCGGCCTCTTCGGCGGCGCGGCGGCGGGTGATGTCGATGAACGTCATCACGGCGCCTTCGATGCGGTCCTCGGCAGTGCGATACGGAAGGATGCGTGAGATGTACCAGCGGCCATCGTGGCTGCCGACCTCTCGCTCGATCGTGCGAAGTGCCTGGAAAGCCAGGGACGCATCGGCGGCGAGGTCGGGGTAGGCGAGGCTGTGGTTGAGGTCCAGCAGCGACCTGCCGACATCCGCGGGAATCAGCCGGAACACGTCGGCGGCGCGCGGTGTGAACCGCTTGATGCACATGTCGCGGTCGACGAACACGGTGGCGATGTCCGTGGAGGCGACGAGGTTGCTCAGGTCGTCATTGACCTTGGCGGTTTCCTCCACCTTGAGCTTCAGCTCGAGGTTGACCGTGATGAGTTCCTCGTTGATCGACTGGAGTTCTTCCTTGCTGGTCTCCAGTTCCTCGCTGGCCGAACGGAGCTCTTCGTTGATCGACTGCAGTTCTTCGTTGGACGCCTTCAGTTCCTCATTGGAGGACTCCGACTCCTCGACGGTGGCCTGCAATTGTTCCTTTGCACGCTTCAGTTCCTCTTCGAGCTGGAGCAGGATCGGGGTCTGTTCGTTGTCCGCGTCCTCCGTCAGGGCGGCGCTGCTCGCGGGGCCCTCGTGGAAGACCACGAGCTGGAAGCCACCGACCTGGTCCTGGTCGCGGATAGGCCGCACCTCGATGCTGACCGAGAGCATGCGACCGTCACGTTCCAGGTCCACCGCCCGCGAACGTACCGAGGTACCGTCCTGGGTCGCCTGGAAGAGCGATGTACGCAGCTCCAGGCGAAGCTCGGGAACGATCAGCGCCGCGAGCTGGTAGGACGGCGCCCCGCCGGTGAGGCGGAGATAGACCCCGGCGCTCTGCGACATATGCGCGACGTGCCCATCCCGGTCGACGAGGATGCTCGGTGGCAGGCGGTCTTCGACCGCCTTGCGATGGATCTCGCTCAACGAATGATCGCGCCGGTCCTGCGCCGCGGTGGCGGCAGCCGTCGCGCCCGTGGCTGGCACGGTGGAGGGCAGGCGCGTGGGCGAGTGCAGGTAAATGCCGGTCCGGCCGACCGCGTTGGCGCGATAGATGCGGTGCTTTTTGTCCACGGGCGTGAAGAACTTCGATACGACTTCAGCTGACTCCGAACTGCCCAGGAACAGATATCCGCCGGGACGCAACGCGAAGTGGAACATCTCCAGCGCATGCGCCTGCACATCGCGGTTGAGGTAGATCAGCAGGTTGCGGCATACGATCAGGTCGAGCTTCGAGAACGGTGGATCCTGCAGCACGTTATGCCGGGCAAACAGGACCTTCTCGCGCAGGCTCTTCTGTACGCGGTATCCATCGTCCTCGCGGTTGAGGAAACGGACGACCCGGCTGGCGGAGACATCGGTGGCCACGGCGGAGGAGTAGAAGCCATGGCGCGCATGGGCGATCGCGTCATCGTCGATGTCCGTGGCGAACACCTGCACGGATGCCGAATTCGGCGCGGCCGCCTCGGTCAGGAGCATCGCCAGGGAATAGGCTTCCTCGCCGGTGGCGCAGCCGGCGCTCCAGGCACGAATGCGTGTTTCTTCGGAGCTTTGCTCGAAAAGCCGCGGGACCACTTCGCGTTCCAATGCTTCGAACGCCTCACGGTCCCGGAAAAAATTGGTGACGCTGATCAACATATCCTTCAAAAGGGCCGGGCGCTCGTGCGCATGCTCGTGGAGGAAGTCCCGGTAGCCTTCCAGGGTCCGCAGTCCGTTGACCTGCATGCGCCGCTCGATGCGGCGGAGCACGGCGGCGCGCTTGTAGGCACGGAAGTCGTGGCCGGTCTTCGCGCGCAGGATGATCATGATGTCCCGCAGGGCATCCTCGTGCTCGCGAGACCCTGCCTCCGCCGCTGTTTCGCCGGGTTCGGTGGTTTCATTGAGCGCCGCGCCAGCGTGAAACACGATCTGCGAGGCATCGCGCGCCATGGCGATGATACGAGCGGGCAGCTCGGCCACCGGAAGAATCACGTCGACCGCGCCGGTCGCGATGGCGGAGCGCGGCATCTGGTCGTATTCGGCATCTTCAGGCTGCTGCGCCAGGGTGATGCCGCCACGCTCGCGGATCCGGGCAATGCCCACCGATCCGTCCGAGCCCGTCCCGGAGAGAATCACCGCGAAGGCCTTTTCCCGATGCACCTCGGCGAGCGTACGGAAGAAGAAGTCGATCGAAACATGCTTCCCGCGCGGGCGCTCCATATCGAGCAGGCGCAGGTAGCCGTCGTTCATCGAAAGCGCGTGGCGCGGGGAAATCACGTAAACGTGATTCTTCTGCAGCGGCAGCGCCTCGACGACCTGGGTGACGGGCATGGTCGTGGAGCGCTGCAGGATGCGATCGACGATGCTGTCATGCCGGGGCGACAGGTGCATCACGATGACGATGGCCATGCCCGGCTCGGCCGGCATGCCTTCGAGAAACTTCGCCAGGGCCGCCAGGCCGCCTGCCGATGCACCGACGCCAACCACCGGGAAATCCAGCCCGCTATGGCGCAGGGTCGGGTCGACTTCCGGGTCGGACGGCACGGCAGGCTGGGACATGGGAAGGACTCTGGCGGATTCTCCCCCGATTCTCGCGCAACTGGGCATCAAAGGGTGCGGAACGGGGATAATGGGGTCATGACTGCGGATCTCTTCGCCGATTCCCCCGCCACCGAGCGACGCAACGAGCCGCTCGGTCCGGGCGCCGTCGTCCTGCGCGCGTTCGCGCTCAACCAGGGCGCGTCACTGGTCGACATCATCCACGCGCTGTCCGCCGTTTCTCCGTTCAGGCATCTGGTCACGCCCGGTGGCCACACCATGAGTGTGGCAATGACCAACTGTGGCAGCGTGGGCTGGGTCAGCGATCGTCGCGGCTACCGGTATGACGCGATCGATCCCGAGACCGGCCAGCCGTGGCCGGCCATGCCGGCGCTGTTCTTGCGACTGGCGGCGGAAGCGGCGGCCGAAGCTGGCTTCGAGGGGTTTGTGCCGGATGCGTGCCTGGTGAACCGCTATGTCACCGGTTCGCGCCTGACCATGCACCAGGATCGCAACGAGAGGCGCGATTCGGAACCCATCGTGTCCGTCTCCCTTGGCGTGCCGGCCATGTTCCAGTTCGGCGGCCAGGGCAAGGGCGTCAAGCCGCTGAATATCCCGCTTGTCCATGGCGATGTCGTCGTCTGGGGCGGTCCGTCGCGCATGAATTACCACGGCGTGCTGCCGTTGAAGGCCTCGCATCACCCGCTGACGGGCATGGACCGGCTCAACCTGACCTTTCGCACCGCACGCTAGCGGAAGGCGTAGACTGGCTCGGCGCCCCGACCGAGGGGCCTCTGCGCTGATCCATGAAACGAGTCCCACCACCCCCGAGGGGCAGGATATAGAGCTTTTCAGGCGCGCACGTATTCATGACGCTCCGGGTCCGGAGCGTGAGCCCGCACTGCGGGCGGAACTTTTCAATGCAGACCAGATGGAAGCCCACGGGCTGGTGCTCGCGAGGCGCCACGAAGTGGCAAAGCGGCCGTCGGCGGAATGGTTGCTGCCAAGGCTGGCAGACAACGAACGCGTCATTCTCGAGGTGTGCCGGGCGCTCATGGCTGCCGGACGGCGTGGCGCGGGGACCACGCCGGCAGGGGAGTGGTTGCTCGACAACCTCTACCTGATCGAAGAACACATCCGCATCGCCAACAAGGACTTTCCCAAGGGCTACAGCCGGGAGCTGGTGCAGCTGGAGGATGGTCCCTCACGGGGACTGCCACGCGTCTACGACATCGCGCTCGAAGTGATCTCGCACGGCGACGGACGCATCGACGCGGCCGGCCTGGCGCGCTTCCTCCAGGCGTATCAGTCGGTCGTGCCACTGAAGCTGGGTGAGCTGTGGGCCATCCCGATCATGCTGCGCCTGGCGCTGATCGAGAACCTCCGGCGCATCGCCGCGCGCGTGATGCTCGACAAGGCCAGGCGCCGTCGCGCGACGCGTTGGGCCGACGCCATGACTCGCATGGCGGCGGAAGATCCGAAGAACGTGGTGCTGGTCGTCGCCGACATGGCGCGTTCCTCGCCCGTGATGAGCGCACCTTTCGTCGCCGAACTCGTTCGCCGTCTGCAGGGACAGGGGCCAGCGCTTGCCATGCCCCTGGGCTGGATCGAGCAGCGTCTTGCGGAATCCGGACGGAGCATCGACTACCTGGTACAGATGGAGTCGCAGCAGCAGGCCGCGCACCAGGTATCCGTCGGCAACAGCATCGGCAGCCTTCGCGCGCTGGTAACCGTCGACTGGCGCGACTTCGTCGAACACGCCAGCCTGGTCGAGGCCTGCCTGCGCGAGGATCCCGCAGGGATCTACGCGGCGATGGATTTCGCCAGTCGCGATCGCTACCGGCACGCCGTGGAACGCCTGGCTCGCGCGGGTCGTATCGGCGAAGTGGCCACGGCACGCGCCGCCCTCGCCGCGAGCTGCCCCGACCCGGGCGAGCCTCGGGATGGCGCAGTCACGCACGTTGGCTATCACCTGGTCGGTGCCGGGCTTCCCGCCCTCGAGCGTCGCCTTGGCACAAGACAATCGTTCGCTTCGCGCTGCCGGCGCGTTTTCGATCGGGCGCCGTTCGCATTTTCGCTCACGGCGTTCCTCCTCTTGCTGGCGGGCCTCACCACCGGCCTCGTCGAAAGCGCTTCCTTGCCGCCTGGCTCGGGATGGGTCGCTGCCGCACTGGCTTTCGGCGCACTCATCGTGGCCAGCCAGCTCACCTTGAGCCTGCTTAACCTGGCGGCGGTGCTCGTCACCACGCCCGATCACCTGCCGCGCATGGATTACGCGGAGGGCATTCCGGCGCAGGCGCGCAGCATGGTGGCCGTTCCCACGTTGCTCGGCAGCCCCGACGATGTCGACGACGTGGCTGAAGCGCTCGAAGTGCGCTTTCTCGCCAATCGCGACGAGGTCCTGCACTTCGCTTTGTTGACCGACTTCATGGATGCGGATGCCGTCTCGATGCCGGGCGATGCCGCCATCCTCGAACGCGCGAAGGAACGTGTCGATTCACTCAACGCGAAGTATCCCTCGCAGGACTTCGATCGCTTCTACCTCTTCCACCGCCCACGCGAGTGGAGCGAGACGGAACAACGCTGGATCGGCGCCGATCGCAAGCGCGGCAAGCTCGCGGCAATGAATGGCTTGCTTCGTGGCGAGGGCGCCGAGCGCTTCCTGCTGATCGTCGGGCGGATCGAGAGCCTCCCGCCGGTGCGTTACGTCATCACGCTGGACACCGATACGCAGCTGCCACGCGACACCGCACACCTGCTGATCGCAGCCATGGATCATCCGCTGAACCGTCCTGTGTTCGACGATGCCCGAGGCGTGGTCGTAGCCGGTTACGGCATCATGCAGCCGCGTGTTGGCATCGGCCTTCCGGCCCAGGCGCGGTCGGCTTATTCACGTCTGTACGGGGCCGATGCCGGTATCGATCCGTATACCCGTGCCGTCTCCGACGTCTACCAGGACCTTTTCCACGAGGGCTCGTTCATCGGCAAGGGCATCTACGACGTGGATGCCTTCGAGCATGCGCTGGCCGGACGCCTTCGCGACGAACGCGTGCTCAGCCACGACCTGATCGAGGGTTGCTTCGCGCGCACGGCGCTGCTCAGCGACGTGCTCGTGTTCGAGGAGAATCCCGAGCGCTATGTCGACGACAGCATTCGTCGCCACCGCTGGATGCGCGGCGACTGGCAACTGCTGCCGTGGCTCATGCCCACGGTGCCCACGCGTGACGGATGGCGGCGTAACGACCTCAGCCCTCTGTCGCGCTGGAAGATATTCGACAATCTGCGCCGAAGTGCGGGCGCCCCGGCGGCGCTCGCCCTGCTCGTGGCAGGCTGGCTGTGGATCGCGCCCGTATTGAGCTGGACGCTGGGCGTGCTGTCGATGGCGTTCGTGCCGGTGCTGCTGCAGGCCCTGATGGAAGCGTCGCGCAAGCCGCGCGATATCGGCTGGCGACAGCACGCCCGCGCTTCACTGGTCGCCACGGGCCAGCACGGCCTGCGCCTGGTGTTCTCCATGGCCTGGTTGCCCCACGAGGCCTGGGTCAGCATCGATGCCATCGTCCGCTCGCTGTGGCGCATCGTGGTCAGTCACCGCCATCTGCTTCAGTGGCGGTCGTCCAGCGAGGTCGAACGCAGCGGCAGGGGTTCGCATAACGTGCCCTGGCGTGCCCTTTGGGCCGGGCCGGCCGTGGCGGTCGTGCTCGCCGTCCTGCTCGCCGTCGACCGTCCCATGGTGCTCGCCATTGCGGCGCCCGTGCTCCTGCTCTGGTTCTTCTCGCCCGTGTTCGCCTGGTGGGTGAGCCGTCCTGACGTCAGTCATGTTTACGCCCCCAGCGCAGCGGACCGGACGTTCCTTCGCTTGCTGGCCCGGCGCACCTGGGCGTTCTTTGAGGCTCACGTCGGTGACGACGATCACTGGCTGGCACCGGACAACGTGCAGATGACGCCCGAGACAAGGGTGGCGCGCCGCACCTCGCCTACCAACATGGGCCTGGGGCTGCTGGCAAGTCTCGCCGCGTACGATTTCGGCTTCCTCGGCCTGGGTGGCGTCATCAGCCGCACGGCCGCCACGCTCGACACCATGCGTTCGCTCGAGCGCTACCGTGGTCATTTCTACAACTGGTACGACACCGAAACGCTCACGCCGCTGCGTCCGCTCTACGTCTCCAGCGTGGACAGCGGCAATCTTGCCGGTCATCTGCTGACGCTCCAGCGCGGCTTGATGGCGTTGCCGCATGAGCCGGTTTTTCGTGCCGTCTCGATCGAAGGACTGCGCGACACGCTCGGTGTCCTTGTTCAACACGTGGACGATGCCGACCGGCCGGACTTGCTGGCATGGTCCGATGAACTACTCAGCTCGATGGTTTCTCCACCCCGGTCGATGGACGCCGTCTCGGCGTTCGCAGAGAGTCAGGCAGACCGCCTGTGCCGGGTGGCGCCCGTGTTCGCGCATGGGCCTTCCGACGAGATCGTTTTCTGGCTGTCACGCCTTGCCGCTCAGTGCGACGACCTGATGGCCGAAGCGGGACTCTGGCGCGGCGGAAAGGCCGAGGGGGGTGGTATCCCGAGCCTCATGCAGCTGGCCAGTGGCGCCACGACGGACGCCACGCAACGGGCGAACGCCCAGGCACGCATCGAAGCACTGGCCCATGTTGCCGCCGTGTCGGGCGAGCTGGCCATCATGGACCACGCCTTCCTGTACGACGACAACCGGCACCTGATGTCGATCGGCTATGACCTGGATCGGCGCATGCTCGATGCGTCGTTCTACGATCTGCTGGCGTCCGAGGCACGGCTGACCACCTTCGTCGCCATTGCCCAGGGCCAGATTCCCCAGGAAAGCTGGTTCTCGCTCGGTCGCCTGCTCACGACCACCGGCGGGTCTCCCGTGCTGCTGTCGTGGACCGGGTCGATGTTCGAGTACCTGATGCCCATGCTGGTGATGCCGACCTACGAGGGCAGCCTGCTCGACCAGACCTGCCGGGCGGCCGTCGCAAGGCAGATCGAATACGGCAAGCAGCGCAACCTGCCGTGGGGCGTGTCGGAGTCCGGTTACAACGCTGTCGATGCGCACCTGACCTATCAATACCGTGCCTTCGGCGTACCCGGATTGGGTCTCAAGCGCGGCCTCGGCGACGATCTGGTCGTCGCGCCTTATGCCACCGTGCTCGCGCTGATGGTCGCCCCTGCGGCAGCAACCGGCAATCTGCGACGACTCACCGATGCCGGCCTCGCCGGTCGGTACGGTCTGTACGAAGCGGTCGACTACACACCGTCGCGCCTGCCACCCGGTCAGGATTCGGTGATAGTGCGCTCGTTCATGGCCCACCACCAGGGCATGTCCCTGCTTGCGATCGACCATCTCCTGCTCGGCCAGCCCATGCAGCGGCGTTTCGAATCCGATCCGCATGTCATGGCCACCACGCTGCTGTTGCAGGAGCGTGTGCCACGGAGTGCGACGGAGTATCTGCATACCGCCGGGCTCGGTGACGATGCTACCGCGCCATCGACGCCCGAGGCGCGCCTGCGGCTGTTTACCGACCCGGACCGTCCGCGGCCCGCTATCCAGCTGCTATCCAACGGGCGCTACCACGTCATGGTGAGCAGTGCCGGCGGTGGCTACAGTCGTCGCGACGCCATGGCGGTCACCCGCTGGCGCGAAGACATCACGCGCGATAACCACGGCATGTTCTGCTACGTGCGGGATCCCGAATCGGGTGATGTCTGGACCACGGCCTACCAGCCCGTCGCGCGGCGCACGGATCTGTTCGAGGCCATCTTCTCCGAATCACGGGCGGAATTCCGCGTCCGCCAGCGCGGTTTCGAAACGCACACCGAGATCGTTGTCTCGCCCGAAGACGATATCGAGTTGCGCCGCACGCGCGTTACCAATCGTGGACGCACGCGCCGCACCATCGAGCTGACCAGCTACGCCGAAGTGGTCCTGACCGATCCGAACGGCGATATGGCGCATCCGGCCTTCAGCAAGCTGTTCGTCACCACGGAGATCGTGGCATCGATGCAGGCACTGCTGTGCGCCCGGCGCCCGCGCTCCGCGGATGAACAGCCACCGTGGATGTGCCACCTGGTGGCCGTGCACGACGCCGATGTGGATGCGATCTCGTACGAGACCGATCGCGCGAGGTTCATCGGTCGCGGGCGCAATACGGCCCAACCCGAAGCGCTCGATGCCGGCACGGACCGCCTGAGCGACACGGCGGGTGCCGTGCTCGATCCCATCGTCGCCATCCGGGTCCGCATTACACTGGATCCCGAGCAGACGGCGACGCTCGACTTCGTGACCGGCGTGGCGGATACGCGCGACGGCTGCATGCGCCTGATCGAGAAGTATCGTGATCGCCATCTGTCCGACCGCGTGTTCGACCTCGCGTGGACGCACAGCCAGGTTTCCCTGCGCCAGGCGAACAACACCCTGGCCGATGCGCAACTCTACGAGCACATGGCGACCTCGGTCGTCTATCCGAACCTCGCCCTGCGTGCGGAGCCGTCGCTCATTGCCGCCAATGCGCGTGGGCAGTCGGGGCTGTGGGGACAGGCTGTCTCCGGCGATCTACCGATCGTGCTGTTGCGGATCGGCGATATCGCACGGCTCGATGTCGCGCGTGACCTGGTCCGCGCGGCCGCTTACTGGCGGTTACGCGGCCTGGTCGTGGACCTGGTTATCTGGAACGAAGACAGCACCGGCTATCGGCAGACGTTGCACGATGCCCTGACTGGCCTGCTTGCTTCAGGGACGGAATCGAACCTGCTCGACCGGCCGGGCGGCGTGTTCATCCGCGCCGCGCAGCCGCTTTCCTACGAAGACCGGCTCGTGATGGAAGCCAGCGCGCGCATCGTGGTGGTCGACAGCCTCGGCTCGCTCGCCGAGCAGATGGAACGGCATCGCCTGGAGTCGCGTCCGGCCGCCGCCGAGCCCGCGTCGTGGCCGCGCCTGCCGCGTCCCGAGCTGGCTGCGGCGAAACCGCCTACGGGTGCGTTCTCCGCGGACGGCAGCGAGTACGTCATCGTGCTGGAGCAGGGCGCTGAAACGCCTGCACCCTGGTGCAACGTGCTCGCCAACCCTTCCTTCGGCAGCGTGGTGTCCGAAAGCGGTAGCGCCTATACCTGGGCCGAGAACGCACACGGCTGCCGGATCACACCGTGGCACAACGACCCGGTCGAGGATGCGAGCGGCGAAGCCGTTTACCTGCGTGACGAAGCCACGGGCCGCGTCTGGTCGCCAACGCCGTTGCCGGTACGCGGCAAGGGAAGCTACACGACGCGTCATGGCTTTGGGTACAGCACCTTCGAGCATGACGAGGAGGAGCTGCATTCGCGCCTGGAAACCTTCGTCGCGCTGGATGCGCCGGTGAAGTTCCAGGTAATCACGGTAACCAATCACGGGAGCGAATCGCGTCGCCTTTCGGTCACCGCCTACGTGGAATGGCTGCTCGGCGATGTCCGCGAAAAGAGTTCGATGCACGTGGTGACCGAGGTCGACCCGATCACGGGTGCACTGTTCGCGCGCAACGCCTACAACAGCGACTTCCCCGGTCGCGTCGCCTTCTTCGACATGGGCGATCGCGAGCGCTCCGTAGGCGGTGACCGGACCGAGTTCCTCGGCCGTAACGGACGGATGGACTCTCCGCTGGCGATGCGTCGCCAGGGATGGAGCAATCGCATCGGTGCCGGACTGGATCCTTGCGGCGTCCTGCGCGTCGAGTTTCTTCTGGAGCCCGGTGAATCGCGGGAGGTCGTTGTCCGACTGGGCATGGGTGGCAATGAGGCCGAGGCCCGCAGCCTGGTGCAGCGATTCCGCCAGGACGGCTCCGCCGCCAGGGTGATGGGCGCCGTGCGTGCGCACTGGCGTGGCCTGCTCGGTGTGGTGCAGGCCAGGACGCCCGAACCGGCCATGGACACCATGGCCAACGGCTGGCTGCTCTACCAGACCATTGCCAGCCGTCTTTTCGCGCGCAGCGGTTACTACCAATCCGGCGGTGCCATCGGCTTCCGCGACCAGTTGCAGGATTCCATGGCCACCCAGCATGCCGCGCCTGCCATGGCCCGCGCCCAGCTGCTGCTCTGTGCGGCGCATCAGTTCGTCGAAGGCGATGTGTTGCACTGGTGGCATCCTCCCATCGAACGCGGGGTGCGCACGGCCTGTTCGGACGATTACCTCTGGCTGCCGCTCGCCACCAGTCGCTACGTGCATGCGAGCACGGATACCGCGGTGCTGGACGAGTCGATCGAATACCTCGAAGGCCGCCCACTGCGTCCCGGCGAAGAGTCTTATTACGACCTGCCGCGTCCCTCGGGCGTTCGCGCCAGCCTTTACGAACACTGTGTGCGCGCCATCGAGCACTCCATGCCACGCGGGCGCAACGGCCTGCCGCTGATGGGTAGCGGCGATTGGAACGACGGCATGAACAAGGTCGGCGAGGGCGGAAAGGGCGAGAGCGTCTGGCTCGGCTTCTTCCTGGTCCACGTGCTACGCGAATTCTCGGCAACGGCACGGTCGCGCGGCGATACGATCTTCGCGGACCGCTGCGCGGCGGAGGTGGTAAAGCTGTCGGCGGCGCTGGAGGCCCATGCCTGGGACGGCGAATGGTACCGGCGTGCCTGGTTCGACGACGGTACGCCGCTGGGCTCCGCCGGCAACGATGAATGTCGCATCGATGCGATCGCGCAGAGCTGGTCGGTTCTCTCGGACGTGGCGGGAGACGATCGCCGCACGCAGGCCATGGCGTCGCTGGACAGCCATCTGGTGCAGGAAGACGTCGGGCTGATTCGCCTGCTGGACCCGCCGTTCGATCGCTCGGCCATGGATCCCGGCTATATCAAGGGATACGTACCTGGCGTGCGCGAGAACGGTGGTCAATACACGCACGCCGCGGTATGGGCAGCGATGGCCTTTGCGCACATGGGGAACCACGACCGCGCCTGGGAACTGGCGCGAATGATCAACCCTGCCAGTCATACCGGTGATGCCGACGCCGTTCAGCGCTACAAGATCGAGCCCTATGTACTTGCGGCGGACGTTTATTCGGTGACGCCCCATGTGGGCCGTGGCGGCTGGAGCTGGTACACGGGCTCCGCGGGCTGGATGTACCGCCTGTTGATCGAATCGCTGCTGGGGCTGAGCCTTCAGGAAGGGCGGTTGCACATACGTCCCTGCGTACCATCCTCGTGGGCGGGCTACAGCCTGCGTTACGTGTTCGGAGGTTCGAGCTATTCCATCGATCTGCGGCCTGCGCGAGAAGGTGAACCGACGGGCATCCTGGTGGATGGCGCTTCAATCGATGGCGACAGCCTGCCGCTTCAGGATGACGAGCGTGAGCACAAGGTGCATGTGGTGTATCCACGAGGCTAACGGCAAGGTAACGCCGTTGGGCGCAGCCTCGCGCTTGGCGGCGCGTGTTGCTGTCGCCCAAGGGAGTATCGAGCCATGTCCACGATTCCAAAGGATCGGCCGTCCTACCTCGAGGCAAGACGATCGATTCTCGAGGCGTACGATATCGCCGCAGCCACGCACCCGGCCGCCTGTGCGATTCGGGAGATCAACGAGAAGGGCGAGTGCCTGCCGCTCACGGCGAAGCAGCTCAGAGGACGCAAGTCCGTCGCGGCGCCCGATTCGGTGATCAGTGAACCGGAACACTTCCCGCCGCGAACGTCGCGGCATTGATGAATCGCCTTTTGGGGTCGACGATGAGCAATCCGTTCCAGAGCATCAACCAACGAATCATCGACGACCTGCGCAAGAGTCGTAGCGAGACGCCGACGGAGCAGCTGCCCAAGGCGATGCCGGCGAAACGTGACGCGGACGACGAAGCGGCGGAAGGGGCCTATTCCAACGAAGGCGGCCCGGAAGACGATTCCTGACCCCGTAGGAGCCGCTTCAGCGGCGATAGCTAGGTAGCCGTACCGCCATCGCCACTGAAGCGGCTCCTACAGAAGCGTGCAGACCCTCAGAAGTCGTAGTTCGCGCTGAGGCGCAAGTAGCGCGGCAGCTGACGTGACGTCGGCGTTCCATAGAGCGGATTGGCCAGGTTCGGACTGGACTCCGCGTTCGGATAGATACCCACGACACGCTGCTCGTTCAGCACGTTGAACACATTCACATTGAACGCCAGCTTCGCGTCGGCAAACGCCGGGCGATAGGTCGCGCCCACATCGAGCTGGCGAACCCAGGGCAGGCGGCCGTGGCTTCCCGGCGGTGAGGGCAGGCCGTTGCAGAAGTGGTAGCTGTTGCCATAGCCGGCCGGGTCTTCGCGATCCGGACCGAAGTAGCCGAGACAGGGCCTCGGCGCACCGGAAATCACGCTGAGGTTGCCGCTGACCAGCCACTCGGGGGTGATCTGGTAGTAACCGAAGAGCTTCAGCTGGTGCTTGTGATCGTTGTTCTGTGGCCCGTTGGTGTTGACCATGATGTACGAGTTGTCCCAGTCCTGCGTGGTCGACACAGCCGTCTGGCCGGTGCCACGCGACTCGCGGTACAGATCCGAGCGAAGCTGTCCTTCGGTGTTGCCGTAGCTGCGCGAGAAGACGTACGTGGCGCGCGCGTACCAGGTCCCGTCGAACGGATGCTCCAGGAACGACTCCAGCGCGTAGTAGCGACGCTTCAGGCGGTCGAAGCCGAACTCCTGGTTGGTGAGCGGCACGCTGACGTGGTTGCCCGCCGTGTCGACGAGGTTGAACGTGTTGGCCTTGCCCGGATTGAACAGCCAGCAACTGACCGGGTTGCTCGCCGTGGTCACGTCATAGCCGAGCGACTGCGCCTTGGCCAGCACGAGGTCGATATCGCAGTAGTCGTCGATCGCATTGCGCAGGATGCGCTGGGTCGCCTTCGCCCCATAAACCCACTTGGTTCCCAGGGTCTTGGTGAAGCCGAGGATGAACTCGTCCTGGTATTCCGACTTCAGGCCCTTGGTGGTCACCGTGGAGGGATCGGGCAACTGGCCGAAGGTGTTATTGGCTGCCACTGGCGGTGAAATGGTGGTCAGGCCGGTCGGCGTGCCGTCGGCGGCGATACCGCCATAGGTGAAGTACTGCGAGGTGGTCAGTGCCCCGCCAGCCGCGTTGAGCGCGGGGTTCAGGGGCAGGCCCAGGTAGTAGCGACCGGCATTGGCGTAGACCTTGAAGGTCGCATCGCCGTTCACGTCCCAGCTCGCTCCCAGGCGCGGTGCCCACTGCGGTTTATGCTGGGTCACGAAGGCCTGGCCGTCGCTGTTGAAGTTCTCGAACTGGTCGTTGCGCAGGCCCACCGAGAGCAGCCAGCGATCGTTGATCTGCCACTTGTCTTCGATGTACTGCGCGCGCTGCGTGGAGCGCACGGTGGCCAGGCTGCTGTTGATGTTCTGGATGACGTAGTAGCCCTGGGCGCCATTGGGAAAGCCGCCGGTGGCGGGCACACCCAGGCCCGTGGAGATCGGTGTGTTCGGGTCACCCTGGCCATAGGTCCACGAAGAACCGCCGGGACCCGAGGTGATCGTGCCCTGGTCCAGGGCCCGGGCGGTCTGGTTATCCATACCCGCCGTGATGGTGTGGTCGCCGATCTTGTAGGTCAGGTCGATGCGGGTATTGGTGGTGCGGTTGCCGCGCCCGGCGGGGCTCAGGCTGGCGACCGTCTGGTTGTTGCCGCGCGGTGCGCCGCCGTTGAGCGCAGGGTTCTGGTTGGTCAGGCCATCGACGTAGGTCAGATCGGGGTTGTAGCCTGCCGGCGCGTCGTAGTCGTCGCTCTTCAGCTTGCCGTACTGCGCCGTGAGCGTGAGGTCGTCGGTGAGGTAGCCAGTGTATTTGGCCGTCCACAGGTCGCCGCCGGTCTTGATGTTGTCATCGCCGCCGATCCGGTCCTGGCGCGTACGCGTCTGATAGTCGTACCCGTAGACGGTACCGGAGGTTTCGTATTTGTCGGAGGCGCCGGTCAGTTCGACGATATTGCTATCGGTGATGTTCCAGTCGAGCTTTCCATACCAGCGAGGTTCGTTGTATCGGTAGTCGACATAGGGCTTCGTACTGCTGAAACCGCTCACCGGGTTCACGGTGGTGCCCTGCTGCCGCTCGTATTCGCCGGCGATGAAGATGAACAGCTTGTCCTTGATCAGCGGGCCGCCCGCGTACGCGCTGACGGTAGTGCTGGTAGCGGAATCCTTGCTGTCGGGCGAATACAACTGGCCGGCCTTGGGCGATGCCGGAAGCCCGTTCTCGAAGTAGCGGTTGCGTTGGCTGGAGCGCGCGAAATTCGGCTCCCACAGCACCTGGGTGCCGAAATGCCATTCGTTGGTGCCGCGCTTGCCGACCACATTGATCACGCCGCCATCGGATCGGCCGTACTGCGCGCTGTAGCCGCCGGTATAGACCTCCTGCTGATCGATCGCGCCGTAGGGCAGGGACAATCCGCCGAAGCCGCGCAGGGGATCCGTGGTGGAAAAGCCGTTGACGTAGTACGCGTTCTCGCTGGCCGCGGAGCCGCCGAAGCTCACCAGCGAGTTACCCGTCGGGCCCTTGAAGCTGCCACCGTTGTTGACCACGCCCGGTGCAAGCAGCGCAATGGCTTCGGAATTGCGCCCCAGCGGCAGGCGCGCCAGTTGTTCAGACGTGACCACGGTGCGCGAATCCACCGTGGAGACGTCGATGCTCGGCAAGGCCGCGGCGGATACCGTCACGCCTTCCATCGACTGCGCCTGTGAGGCAACGAAGGACACCTCGGTACCGGCTCCCACCTTGAGCGCGATGTTCTTGCGCGTGTCTACCACTTTGCCACCGACCTTCAGGCTCACGTCGTACGTGCCCAGGGGCAGTTGGCCCGCCGAGAAGCGACCGCGTTCGTCCACAGGAATGTCCCGGCTCAAACCGGTATCGCTTGTAACCGTCACCGTTTCGCCTGCTGCGGCCGGCGCCTGCCCGAAAAGGCTACCGGTGGTGGACTGCGCCAATGCGCCGGAACTGATCGCCAGCGCAAGGGCTGTAGCGAGGGCACGCTGGATGCTGGGAGTCTTGCTGGACATGAACGACGCTCTCCTCGAACCATTCTTCAGGCGTAAGCGCACACGGTCTCTGCTGCCGCAGGACCGGGCATGACGTGTCATCGAAGGCAAATCCCCATGGAGGCGCGACCCTGACACCGGCGGATTCGCCGGGTCGTGGGTGCCGGTAGCCGCGCTAGCGACGGCTACATCCCTGATGTGACAAAACGTGCTGCGTCGCAGCACGTGAGCCAGTTATATCGAAACTAATTTCGAATGTATAGCCCTCTAGACATCTCTTCGAGATGCGAGGCTGGGCTAGCCGAGGGCGACCGGGTCGGCCTGAAGGCCCAGGCTGTCGTGGATCTGCGCGAGTTCCCGGGTGCGCTCGTCGCGTTCTTTGGTCGTTTGCGGCGGGTGCCGTTCCATTTGTTGCAGCACGGGAAGCAGGTCGCGCTGCTGTGATCTGGTCAGTGGCGTCGTCACATCTTCGACCTTCTGGCCCATGATGAATTTCGACCGTTCGGTGCTCTGGCTCGCCGTGCTGCTCTGGGTCGCCTGCACGAGCCGGCCCTTCTGGTAGCCGATGCTCACATTGCTCTGCGCGGCGTCGTTGATCTGGCTGTAATAGTAATTCTGCGACTTCGGATCGACGGTCAGGTTGAGCGGGGTATCGGGCGAGAGCGCTGAATGAAAGCTCGCGTGCAGTTGCGACGACGAGGTCTGTGAAATGCCGCGTTCGGAGGCGTTGCGCCCCGACATCTGCGTGGTTTGCGACACCTGGAAGGAGAACCCGTCGTGCTCGTCGGCCCGGTACGGGTTCGAGGCGGTAGCGGTCTGCGTGATCGATGCGCTGAAGTCCGCGAGGCCGCTGAGCAGCGCATGGTCCGTGTCGTTGAGCCATGACGACGGACGCGTGGTGTTCGGCGTATCAGTACCCGCGGGCGCGCTCATCTGCGTGAAAGCGTCCTTGAACATGGCCATCAGGGCAGGATTCGCGTGGCCACGTGAAGCGGCCTGATCGAACTGCTTGAGATAGTTGTCGATGGCTGCCGCCTGCTGGGCCTTGCTGCCGGTGAAGGCCGGTGAGCTGAGGTCGACGCCGACATCCAGCTTTCCGGCCGGCCCGTCGATCTTCACGGCACGCGACGTTGCATCGGCGGTGAAGTCGATGTTCTGGACGGCCTGATTGATGTCCGTGGCTTTCGCGCTGAGATGGACCGAAGACAGCACCTTGGTATCGACCTGTGCGAGGCCAGCGATATCCAGGCGGGGCGGCGCGGATGCCATGCCCTCGAGCGCACTCTTGAAAGCGACGGCCAGTTTTGCGACAGCCACGCTCTCGGCGTCGCTCAGCGGCGCGCCACCCTGGCCTTCGATGTTGAAGTTGCCATCGGCCTGCAGGGTGAGCGTGAGAGGGCGGCCGCCCGCGGTCGTGATCGCCATGGATGCGTCTTGCCAGACGGGCGGCGGCGAATACGGCTGGGCGGAATAGATGATCGGCGCTGGCGCGGTCGTCGCGCCGCTCAACGTGACGATCACCGAAGGCATGGGCGGTGCGACCGGCGCAGCGGTCGTACCCGCGGCCGGGTTAGCCGCTGCCGCCACGGTGCGCGGCGGCAGTGAGGAGACCGGCACCGCCGCCGCGCTTAATGAAGTTATTGTCATTCTTCCGGCGCCTATCCCTGTTGACCTCCCTGTATAGCGGCGTATTTCGAAGGATCTTGAGCAAGGAAGGTCTTCACAGCGGGCCGGGAGTCAGTGCCTCCCGTCACCGCGCCCCGGGTTGCCACGGCCGTCATGCCATTCGTCGCCATGGAAGTTGGGGATGCTATCGAACCGCGTGCCGGGTGCCGGGCGTTCATGCAATTGCGGCAAGGGACGGGCATAGCCGCGACGCGGATCGAAGCGCGGATCGACGTGACCGCGAAAGCCCCGCGGTCCGCGGAACCATGGACCGGCGCCAATGAAAAGGCCGCCTGTGAACCACTCGGCGCCGTAATAACCGTAAGGCGCGCAGGGGTAGGGCGCGTATTCGTAATAGCCGTAAGGACAGGCGGGCTCCGGCCCGATATCCACGCCGGTATCGACGTAAACCTGTGCGGAAGCGGACGTGCCTGCGGAGGCAGCGACGGTAAAAAGCGTAGCCAGGGCGATCGAGCGAAGTGTGTTCATCACAGCACCTTGGGAAGTGGACCTGATGATTACAACGGTTCGCCTTCGCATGGGTTTACGTCGCAAATTCCTGCGAGGCGGCGCGGATGAGCGTAGGTTAAATACGCCCCGCCGCGGTTAAACGCATTCGGCCCTCGTGCGTTCCTGTTAGCTAGCCCGACCGGATAAGCCAGGAGATCGATTCATGAGTGATGCGACACAAGCCCAGCGCCCGCCACACAAGGGGCGGCGTCTGCTGATCGTCTCGCTCGTAGCTATCGTGATCGTCGCGTTGGTGCTCTTCCACGTCATAAGTGGTTCCGGCAAGAAAAAGCCCGTCACGCCACCACAGCTGGTCAGCGCAGCCAAGGCGACCCTCGGCGACATGCCCGAGTTGCTCAACGAACTCGGTACCGTGACCCCGGTGGCTACCGTGAACGTTTTGCCGCAGCTCAGCGGCTACCTCACCGAGGTGGGCTACAAGGAAGGCCAGGATGTCGAGAAAGGCCAGTTCCTTGCACAGATCGACCCTCGCCAGTACGAGATCGACAAGCGGCAGGCCGTGGCGCAGATGGCCAAGGACAAGGCCACGCTTGCCCAGGCGCGCTCCGACCTCGCCCGCTTCACTACGCTGAACGAGCAGAAATCGATTGCCGAGCAGACCTTCGCCGACCAGAAATTCGCTGTGCAGCAGGACGAAGCGGCGGTGCAGGCAGACGAAGCGAACATCGCGCAGTTCGACCTCGACCTTGCTTACTGCCACATCACCGCGCCGGTCGCCGGACGCGTCGGCCTGCGGCTGGTCGATCCGGGTAACTATGTCACCCAGTCGACATCGCCCGGTATCGTCACGATCACCACCATGAAGCCGACCACGGTCCAGTTCACGGTGCCGCAGAACTCACTGGCCAACGTACTCAAGCGCTTTGGCACGGCGGATACGACGCTGACGGTCTCGGCATTCAGCAGCGACAACAGCCGCCAGATCGCAACGGGCAAGCTCTATGCATTGGGCAACCAGATGGCCACGGCCACCGGCACGGTCACGCTGCGCGCTACGTTCGATAACGACGACGAAGCGCTCTATCCGAACGAGTTCGTCAACGTGCGCCTGCTGGTGGATACGCTCAAGCAGGCGGTGCTTGTACCGACACCGGCCGTGCAGAGCGGTGCGCCCGGTGACTTCGTCTACCTGGTCAATGCCGACCAGACCGTCTCGGTGCACAAGGTGACGCTCGGTCCGAGTGACGGCAAGTTCACTGTCATCACCGCCGGCCTCAGTGCGGGGCAGACCGTCGTCACCGACGGCATGGATCGCCTTACCGATGGGGCCAGGGTGAAGCTTGCCGGTGCGAAGGCACCCGCCGGATCGTCTTCGGCTGCTGCGCCAGCCAGACGCCACGCGTCGTAAAGGCGGGCACGCGATCCGATGAACATTTCCCGTTTGTTCGTACTCAGGCCGGTAGCCACCGCGCTCCTGATGCTCGCGCTTGTCCTCGTCGGCCTGGTGTCGGTGCGGTTCCTGCCAGTGTCGTCGCTGCCTGCGGTCGACTATCCCGTGATCCAGGTGCAGACGTTCTATCCCGGCGCCAGTCCCTCGGTGATGGCAAACACCGTGACCGCGCCGCTGGAAGTGCAACTGGGCGAGATTCCCGGGCTCCAGCAGATGACCTCGAACAGCTCCGCCGGCGCTTCGGTGATCACGCTGCAGTTCGACCTGTCGTTGAGCCTGGACGTCGCCGAACAGAATGTGCAGGAAGCGATCAACGCGGCAAACAGCCTGCTGCCGGCTGGCCTTCCGGCGCCGCCGACCTACGCCAAGGTCAACCCGGCCGACCTGCCGATCCTCACTCTCGCGGTCACCTCGACATCGATGTCGCTACCGCAACTCGAAGACGTGGCGAACAACCGCCTGGGTTCGAAGATTGCCGAGGTACCGGGCGTCGGTCTGGTAGTGCCTGCCGGGGGTAATGTTCCCGCCATTCGGGTCGAGGCCGATCCGAAGAAGCTCGCCGCGTACGGTCTCAACATCGACGACCTGCGCTCCTTGCTTGCCAACGTCAACGTAAGCCAGCCCAAGGGCAACTTCGACGGGCCTGAACTCGACTACACGATCAACGGCAACGACCAGATCCGCGATCCCAAGGATTACCTGGCCACCGTGGTGTCGTACCAGAACGGTGCGCCGGTCTATCTGCGCGACATCGCGCGGGTAACGCAGTCCGCGCAGAACACCGAGCAGGGCGCCTGGTTCGGCAAGACCCAGGCGATCGTGCTCAATGTGCAGCGACAGCCGGGGGCGAACGTTATTGCCACGGTCGACCAGATCAAGGCGAAACTACCGCAGCTCGAGTCCACGCTGCCCGCGGGCATGAAGGTGGAGGTGGTTGCCGATAGCACGGGGGTGATCCGTTCGTCCGTGTCGGACGCGGCGTTCGAACTGGGCCTGGCCATCGTGCTGGTGGTGCTGGTGATCTTCGTCTTCCTGCGCAATGTGCCCGCCACGATCATCCCGAGCATCTCGGTGCCGGTCTCGCTGATCGGCACGCTGGCCGCGATGTACGAGCTCGGGTATTCCATCGATAACCTTTCCCTGATGGCGCTGATCATCGCGACCGGCTTCGTGGTGGATGACTCCATCGTGATGATCGAGAACATCGTGCGTTACCTCGAGGAAGGTATGGCGCCGCTGGAGGCGGCACTGGAGGGCGCGGGGCAGATCGGCTTCACCATCGTGTCGCTGACCGTGTCCCTGATCGCCGTGCTGATCCCGCTGCTGTTCATGGGCGGCGTCATCGGTAGATTGTTCAACGAGTTCGCGGTGACGCTTGCGGTGACGATCGTCATTTCCGGCATCGTCTCGCTCACCCTCGTGCCGATGCTGTGTGCGCGCATCCTGCGTGCGCAGGCGGACCGGCATCCAAGCCGCTTCGAACGCATCAGCGAAGGCCTGTTCGACAAGACGCTGGCCGCGTATGAGCGTGGACTGCGCTTCGTCATGGCCCGACAGACTCTCACGCTGATCGTGTTCCTGGTGACCGTCGCGCTGACTGTCGTGCTCTACGTCGTCATTCCCAAGGGGCTCTTCCCGACCCAGGATGTCGGTGCGGTCGAAGGTATCAGCGTGGCCGACAATTCCGTGTCTTATGGCGCCATGGTGAAGCGGCAGGCGGAGCTGGCCGACGCGATCCTGAAGGATCCGAATGTCACGGGGCTGACCTCGTATGTCGGTATCGACGGTACCAACAAGACGCTCAATAACGGCCGTTTCCTGATCGGCCTCAAGGCCAAGGACGATCGTTCGCTGAGTGCGTCCGAGATCGCGCGTAACCTTCAGAACGAGACGGCCAATGTGCCGGGTATCCGCCTGTTCGTGCAGCCGGAGCAGGACCTGACCCTGGATACCACCGTGTCGCCCAACCAGTACCAGTTCGTGCTTCGCGGCTCGTCGGTGCAGGAGTTGGGCAAGTACGTGCCTGCATTGCTCGAGCGCATGCGCAAGATCGATTCGATCACCGATGTCACCAGCGACCTCGACAACGACGGCCTGGCCGTAAACGTGGAGGTGAACCGCCAGCTCGCGGCACGCTATGGCATTACGCCGGCAACGATCGACAACGCGCTCTATGACGCCCTCGGCCAGCGCATCGTCTCGACCATCTTCGAGCAGTCCGGCCAGTACCGCGTGATCCTCGTGGCCAAGCCGGAGAGCCTGCCCACCGTCGCTTCGCTCGGCGACATCTACCTGCCGAGCCAGACGGGCAGCAGCGGGCAGGTGCCGCTGAAGGGCATCGCGGATATCCAGATCGTGAAGTCGCCACTGGTGGTCAGCCACCTGGCCCAGTTCCCCGCCGTGACCGTGTCCTTCAACCTGACACCCGACGCGTCGTTGAGCTCGGCGGTCAAGGAGATCACGGCGGCGGAGCAGGCGGTGCACCTGCCGGCGTCGGTCACCTCGTCGTTCCAGGGTGCGGCACAGGCCTTCCAGGACTCGCTGTCCAGTGAGGTCTACCTGCTGATCGCCGCACTGGTCGCCGTGTATATCGTGCTTGGCGTGCTGTATGAGAGCTTCGTTCACCCGCTGACCATTCTCTCCACCCTGCCGTCGGCCGGTATCGGCGCGCTGCTGGCGCTGATGGTGGCCGGACACGATCTCGATGTGATCGGCATCATCGGCATCGTCCTGCTGATTGGTATCGTGAAGAAGAACGCGATCATGATCGTGGACTTCGCGCTGGAGGCGGAGCGCGAGCATGGCAAGCCGCCGGAGGAGGCGATTTTCGAAGCGTCCCTGCTGCGTTTCCGTCCCATCCTGATGACGACGCTGGCCGCGATGCTCGGTGCCTTGCCGATGCTGGTCGGCAACGGAACGGGTTCCGAACTGCGTCGCCCCCTCGGCCTCGCCATCATCGGCGGACTGGCGTTGAGCCAGTTGCTGACGCTATTCACCACGCCGGTGATCTACCTGTTCTTCGACCGTCTCGCCGTGCGTGTGCGGCGTAAGCCGGAGCAGAAGCTCCTCGGGCACGACACGCCATGAGTATCCCGGGGCTGTTCATCCGGCGTCCGGTGGCGACCACCCTGCTGGCGGTCGCGATCCTGCTGTCCGGCGCGTTGGGCTACTTCAACCTGCCGGTGGCGCCGCTGCCCAACGTCACGTTCCCGGTCATCGTGGTGCAGGCGAGCATGGCCGGCGCCAGTCCGGACATCATGGCATCGACTGTCGCGGCACCGCTCGAGCGACGGCTGAGCGCGATCGCCGATGTCTCCGAGCTGACCTCGAACAGCTCGGTCGGCTCGGCGCAGGTGGTGATCCAGTTTGGCCTGGGCCGCGACATCAACGGCGCCGCGCGCGATGTGCAGGCGGCTATCCAGGCGGCGCGTGCCGACCTGCCGACCACGCTGCGCAACAATCCCACGTACCGGCAGTACAACCCGTCGGACGCACCGATCATGGTGCTGGCGCTGACCTCCGCCACGCTGACGCGCGCGCAGCTTTACGATTCGGCGAACTCGATTCTCCAGCAGCAGCTGTCCCAGGTGGACGGTGTTGGACAGATCACCCTGGGCGGCAGTGCCTTGCCGTCGGTCCGCGTGGAGCTGCAGCCGGACCAGCTCAACAGTTACGGTATCGGCCTGGAAGACGTCCGCGCCGCGCTGAGCTCGGCCAACGCCAACAGCGCCAAGGGTCACATCGACCAGGGCGACCAGCGATTCGAGGTGCTCTCCAACGACCAGATCAGCAAGGCCGCGCCGTACCGCGACATCGTGGTGGCGTATCGCCAGGGTGCGCCGGTGTTTCTTCGCGACATCGCCGAGGTGAAGGACTCGGCGGAGAACCTGCGCAATGCCGGCCTCTATAACGGCAAGGACGCGGTGCTTGTCATCGTCTATCCGCTGCCCGGCAGCAACATCGTCAAGACGGTGGGGCAGATCCGCAAGGTCCTTCCGAACGTCGAAGCCACCTTGCCGCACGATGTCCATGTGGGCATTGCCGTGGATCGTTCGCAGTCGGTCAATGCCGCCGTGGGCGATACCGAGCGTACGCTGTTCATCGCCGTGCTGCTGGTCATCGGCGTGGTCTTCATCTTCCTGCAATCGCCGCGGGCGGTGCTGGTCCCGGCGGTCGCCTTGCCACTGTCCATCATTGGCACGTTCGGCCCGATGTACCTGCTCGGCTACAGCCTCGACAACCTCTCGCTGATGGCGTTGACCATCGGTACGGGCTTCGTCGTGGACGATGCGGTCGTGGTACTGGAGAACATCGTCCGCCATGTGGATGAGGGCATGGACGTGCGCGAGGCAGCCTTGCTGGGCAGCGCCGAGGTCAGCTTCACGGTGATCTCCATGAGCCTGTCATTGATCGCGGTGTTCCTACCCATCCTGCTCATGCCGGGCATCGTCGGCCTGCTGTTCCATGAGTTCGCGGTGACCCTTTCGATCGCGATCCTGCTCTCGCTGGTGATATCGCTCACGGTGACACCGACGATGGCCGCCTTCGTGCTTCGCCGGCGTGCCTCGGCGAAGCGGCAGGGGCGCGTTGCCGCGTGGTCGGAGCGTCAGTTCGAGCGATTCAAACAGGGTTACGACCGCTCCCTGGCGACAGCGCTCGATCACCGCTTGCTGGTGGGTCTTGTCCTGATCGGACTGATCATCCTCAATGTTTTCCTTATCCGTTTCGTGCCCTCGACATTCTTCCCCGAGCAGGACAACGGCATCCTCCAGGGCCAAATCATCGCGGACCAGAGCATCTCCTTCCAGGCGATGGAAAAGAAGCTCGCCCAGTTACAGGCCATCGTGCAGAAGGATCCGGCAATCGCCTCGGTCGCTGGCTTCACGGGCGGGCGCGCACTGAACACCGCCAACGTTTTCATCGAACTCAAACCGCTGGCGGAGCGAAAAATCTCCGCGGCCCAAGTGGTGGACCGCCTGCGGCCGAAGCTCAACGCGGTGTCGGGCGCACGGCTTTTCCTCCAGGCGGCGCAGGACCTGCGGATCGGCGGACGGCAATCCGCCGCGGAGTACCAGTACACGCTGACCAGCGACGACCCGGATACCTTGTTCACCTGGGTACCGAAGCTGGTGGCGGCCCTGGGCAAGGAGCGCTTGTCGGACGTCAACTCGGACCTGCAGCAACACGGCCTGCAGATTTTCGTGAACTTCGATCGCGCCACGGCAGCGCGCTATGGCTTCGCGCCGAACCAGATCGACACCGGGCTGTATGACGCCTTTGGCCAGCGCACCGTGTCTACGGTCTACAACGAGCTCAACCAGTACTACGTGGTCATGGAAGTGGCGCCGAAGTACTGGCAATACCCACAGATGCTCGAGCGCATACGCTTCAGCACGGCAGCGGGCAATGCGAGCGGTACGCAACAGACACAGATGTCGAGCTCGCTGGTAAAAGGAGTCACGGCCACATCGGTAACGACCGCGGTGCAGGGTGCATCGACGACCAACGCGAAGAATGCGGACGCCGAGGCCAATCTGCTTACCAACGCCATCTCCAATTCGAAGGGCGGTGGCTCCAGTGGTAGCGCCGACAGTACGGCGGCGGAAACGCTGGTGCCGTTCCCCGCGATTGCCAGCTACGTGAGCAACCATACGGCGACCCAGGTCAGTCATCAGGACGGGCTCGTCGCGGCCACCATCTCGTTCAACCTGCCGCCTGGCGGTTCGCTCAGCCAGGCATCGGCCATCATCGACCAGGTCTCCCATCAGATCGGGCTTCCGGCATCGGTCCACGGCAGCTTCGCCGGCGCGGCGCAGGTATACGGTCAGTCCATGTCCACGATGCCCCTGCTGATCATCGCCGCACTGGTGGCGGTGTATATCGTGCTCGGTATCCTCTACGAGAACACGGTGCATCCGTTGACGATTCTCTCCACGCTGCCGTCGGCTGGCATCGGTGCGACGCTGGCCTTGCTCATCTTCGGTACGCCGTTCTCGGTCATCGCGATGATCGGCATCATCCTGCTGATCGGCATCGTCAAGAAGAACGCGATCATGATGATCGATGTGGCCATCCACCTGCAGCGCGACGAAGGTCTCGACGCGCGCGAAGCGATCCACAACGCCGCAGTGATCCGCCTGCGCCCGATCATGATGACCACGGCCGCCGCGGTGCTTGGCGCCGTGCCCCTGGCGATCGGCATCGGGCAGGGCGCTTCGCTGCGCCAGCCACTCGGTATCACCGTGATGGGCGGCCTGATCCTCAGCCAGGTCGTCACGCTCTATACCACGCCGGTGATCTATCTCTACCTGGACGGTTTCCGCGCCAGGCTGGCACGGTGGAACGACCGCCTGCCATGGAACCACGTCGACGCGAGCACACCGCTATGAAGATTTCCCGAACCCTCCTCGTGGCCTCGATCGCCTGGTTGCTGCATGGCTGCATGGTCGGCCCCGACTACAAGAAGCCGGAAGTTCCCATGCCGGTCGCCTATAAGGAAACACCCGGATGGAGTCCTGCGCAGCCCGACGATGCCACGCCGAAGGGCGACTGGTGGGCCGTGTTCCACGATCCGCTGCTCGACCAGCTGGAACCCATGGTGTCGGTGTCCAACCAGACCGTGCGCCAGAGCTATGCGAACTACCAGGAAGCGCTGGCCGA
>Ga0247742_10000510_pt1 | contig 31138 bp, 25 predicted proteins | sample UWRJL208509C2_FD_180944 | JGI IMG/M metagenome (GOLD analysis project Ga0247742, IMG submission 180944) | Plant litter microbial communities from Arlington Agricultural Research Station in Wisconsin, United States - UWRJ-L208-509C-2 | ecosystem: Environmental > Terrestrial > Plant litter >...
AGTCGCCTGAGCATGCCAGGAATCCGTCACGGCACCCGAATTTTCGGGCAAAATCGGCCTACAGGCGCGAAAACCGCCTCAAACGACCGGCGTCAAATTGACGAAGTCCTCAGATCGTCGCCAAACGAGCCTATTTCCGCATCCTGTTAGGATGCTTTGCGCGATCGCCACGGATCGCGGTTAAAGGCTGGAAAAGAGCGAGGCCCTGGCCCCTGATTGTCGCTGGACCATCAGGGGGTAAATCGGACGTCCAAAGATCGACCCGCCAGGCAGTTCGACGCACACAGCGTCACCTCAGTCTGTTTTCCCGAATTTGCATCGATCTGAAGCCGACAGCGCGCATATCCATCCGGCTTTAGCCGACCGGGCCGAGGATCGACTCGACTCGGTTGGTGATGCCGGGGCTCCCCAACAGCGCGATCTGGCGATCGACCGCTGCCTCCAGATGCGCCTCCAGCCCGTCGCGCAGATCGCCGCGATACAGATCGACATAGCCTTCGAGCGGGCGCCGGCCCATTGCGGCAAGCTTGTCGATCCTCGCAAGCGCGCGGATGAGGGCGCCGTCTTCGCCCGCCATCTCGGCAAGGCCCAGCGCTTCCGCGTCGGCAGCGTAAATACGCTCCTGTTCCTCCAGCAGTTTCCAAAGCAGGCCCGGAGCCTTCAGACGCAGCAGCCATTCGCCGCCCGTGCCGGGGATGAGGCCGACACGACCCCATCCCTGGATGCACCAGCCTTTCGGCCCGAAGAAGCGGCTGTCGCAGGCGAGCGCGATGTCGAGTCCCATACCTACGCAGGCGCCATCGACCGCAGCGACCGTGGGCACCGGAATGGCGATGATCGACCGGATCATGCCTTGATAGGCGGCATAGACGATCGACTTGCGCTCCTCGGGCGACATCTCGCGTCGCGCGACTGCGCCCTTGATATTGCCGCCCGCGCAGAAAGCGCCGTTGCCGGTGATGACGACGCCAAGGATATCGGGATCGTCGGCGATGCCGCTTAGCGCCGCAGTCAGTTCGCGACATTCGTCAGGACCCATCGCGTTTCGCTGTTCGGGCCAGTCGAGCGTAGCAATCATCGCATGGCCATTGCGTTCGATCTTCACACCCATCGTCAATATCCCTTGAATTGCGGCGTCCGCTTCTCGCGAAAGGCACTCGTGCCCTCGACGTAATCTTCGGTGAAGCGCATCTGCGGCGCGATCAGCGCTTCATATTCCATGAAATCGGCCAGCGACGGCTCGGCGGCGCGGTGCAACAGCCGCTTCATCATGCCCAGACCGAAAGTCGGCCCGGCGGCGAGTTCGCGCGCGATGGTTTCCGCGCGGGTCGCGAGATCGGCGTCGGCGACCACCTCGCTCACGAGACCGAGTGACAGCGCTTCGGCGGCATCGACGAAACGGCTCGAGAACAACAGCGACTTGGCGCGAAGCAACCCCATTTGTCGCGTGAGTAAATAGGCGGCGCCGGTATCGGGAACCAGGCCGACCCGTGCATAGGTAAAGGCATAGCGCGCGGTGGTATCGGCGACGATCTGATCGCAGGAAAGCGCGATCGCAGCGCCCAGACCGATCGCTGCGCCCCGCACCACCGCGACCGCAGGCTTTTCCATCTCCCAGAGCCCGCGCACCAATCGCAGGCCGCCGTGCAACATCCGGCGACGAGACGAAGGGATCGATTCGCCCTTGAACTGGCCGAGGTCGGCGCCCGAACAGAATGTATCCCCTGTTGCCGTGATGAGCAGTACACGAACGGTCGGGTCTCCCGCCGCCTCGTCCACACGGTCCGCCATCCATGTGCGCATCTCCGCATCGAGCGCATTGCGCCGTTCGGGACGGTCTATTACCAGCCGGCCGATCCCGTCCTGAACCGAATATGCGAAGGTCATCTCGGTCATTCCTTTTCTTCGGCCGTTACACTGCGGTACGCGGACGCACCTCGCGCGATTCAGGCGGCTGGCTCGGCGACATGGCTTAACGGACGGTGGTAAGACGGATCATTACGATCTCTGCTGGGCGGACCAAGCGAAATGCGTGCTCGCGCCTCGTCGGAAACGCGTGTCTCGCCAAAGAAACCGGAATATTCGATGATGCAGACGCGATGCGCGATGCGCCAATCTCCGGCGCGCTTTTCGAAACGGTCGACGTAGCGGCCATAGGAGAGCGTAGGCGGCCCGGTACGATTGTCCCCAACGAACAGATAATAGCTTTCGACATGCGCGATGTCGCCGTCGAGGTCGATCGTCGTGTTGGAAACCATGTGGTGATGGCTGTTCTGCGCGTTGCCGTGGAAGTCCATCGCCCAGCGGCAGAAGCTGTCGGGATCGCCCGACGCGACGCCGTGTTGGTCCCAGCCATCGTCGTGATAGGCCGAACGCATCAGATCGAAGTCGAACCGGTCGATGCCGCGAGTGTAGCGCAGCAGACAATGCTCGATTTCGCTGCGGTTCTTCTGCTCGCGAAGGAATGTGACCAGGTCTTGCGGTATGGTTGCATTGGTCAACGAGAGTCTCCCTGATTACGCTTCCCCCACCTCCGACGTCGCACCGCTCGCGGCAACTGTCGTGTGGCGCTTTTCACGGATGCGATGAAATGGGGGCGGGATGGATTCCGCCGCGAGACAGGGGCACAGCAAATGTCATGGATCTGAGCTTTACTCATGAAGAGCGCGCGTTCCGCGCCGAGGTGCGCGCGTTCTTCGCGTCCGCCCTGACGCCGAAATTGCGCGCAAAGATGATCGATCGCGGCCATCTGACGCGCGAGGATTATGTCGCGTGGCAACGTATCCTGTACGCGCGAGGATGGGCGACGATCAATTGGCCGGTCGAATATGGCGGCATGGGTTGGTCCCCCGCGCAGCGCTACATCTTCCAGGAGGAGATGGCGCTGGCACATGCCCCCGAATGGCTATCGTTCAACATCAACATGATCGGGCCGATATTGTGCCGGTTCGGCAGCGAGGCGCAGAAGGCGAAATTCCTCAAGCCGACGGCGAATCTCGACATCTGGTGGTGCCAGGGCTTTTCGGAGCCCGGGTCGGGTTCCGACCTCGCAAGCCTGAAGACGCGCGCGGTGCGTGACGGCGATACGTATGTCGTGAACGGGCAGAAAATCTGGACGACACAGGCGCAATATGCCGACTGGATGTTTCTGCTCGCGCGCACCAACCCCGACGTCAAGAAGCAGCAGGGAATTTCCTTTCTGCTGCTCGATATGAAGACCCCGGGGATCACGGTGCGCCCGATCGGCTCGATCGACGGTGTCGGGGATCTGAACGAGGTTTTCTTCGACGACGTTCGCCTGCCGGTCGAGAATCTCATCGGTGGGGAGGGCAAGGGGTGGGATTATGCCAAGTTCCTGCTTGGCAACGAACGCAGCGGAATCGCGCGCATCGGCCTCTCGAAGGAGAGATTGTTGCAGTTACGGCATGTCCAGGCAGACTTGATCGCACGCGGGATGCTGGATGCAACCGAGCAACAGCGGCTGGCCTGGAAGCTTGCGGAAGTCGAGGTCGAGCTGCGGGCATTGGAGTTGACCCAGCTTCGGGTCGTAGCGGCTGACGGGCAAGGCGGTGGCGCGGTGGCGGCTGCGTCGATCCTCAAAATCCGGGGCAGCGAGTTGCAGCAGCGTATGACGGAACTCTTACTCGAACTCGCTGGCCCTGCCGGGCTTGCGGTGGCGCCCGGTTACGGTGCCGGCGAGCATAGCGCGGGTTCCGTCGACAGTTGGATGGGAACTGCGGCGCCCTTCTATTTCTCGAAGCGCGCCGTTTCAATTTATGGCGGCGCCAACGAGATCCAGAAAAACATCATCGCCAAAACCGTATTGGGGCTTTGACGCCATGAATTTCGAATTGAACGACGATCAGCGGCTGCTGGCGGACAGCGTCGGACGTTTGCTGGCTGATCGTGGCGGTTTCGACGCACGCGCGGCGATCCTGCGCGATGGCGCCGGGTGGAACCGCGCACTGTGGCGCAACATGGCAGAACTTGGTCTGCTCGGTCTGGGTTTTGCCGAGAATGACGGCGGTCTGGGCGGCGGCGGCGTCGAGACGATGATCGTCGCCGAGGCGCTTGGTCGCGGCCTCTCGCTCGAACCCTGGCTGGCGACGACAGTGCTTGCGGGTGGAGCGCTTCGCCGAGGCGCGAGCGCAGCCCAACGCGCAGCCCGCGTCCCCGATATAATTGCCGGTAAGCATATCATGGCGTTTGCCCATGCCGAACCCGATGCGTTGCGCCACACATTCGATGCAAAAGGCACCGCGGCGCGGCGGGAGGGCGATCGCTGGACGCTGACAGGTACGAAGATCGCGGTGCTGCATGGTGCCGATGCCGACGAACTCGTGGTCAGTGCCGCGACCGACGCCGGCACCTCGCTGTTTCTGGTCGATGCCACAACCGCCGGTGTCAGGTGCCAAGGTGTCATCGGGTATGACGGCATCCCCGTCGCGACGATCCGCTTCGACGCCGCCCCTGCCGAGCCGTTAGGCGGCGGAAAGTCCGGGCGGGATGTGCTCGTGGCGGTGATCGACGATGCCATCGCCGCGCTATGCGCAGAGGCGGTGGGCGCAATGGCGGAAACGATCGATCTGACAAGCGAATATCTAAAGACGCGGCAGCAGTTCGGAACCTCGCTTGGCGCGTTCCAAGCGTTACAGCACCGCTTGGTGGATATGCTGATCCAGGTCGAGCTGTCGCGATCGATCGCCACCCATGCTGCGCTGTCGATCGATGGGCCATCGGCCGCGAACCGCACGCTCAATGTCTCGGCGGCGAAAGTGCAGATCGGCCGCGCCGGGCGAATGGTAGGGCAAAACGCAGTTCAGCTTCACGGCGCGATCGGCTTCACTTCGGAATATAAGGTCGGTCATCTGTTCAAGCGGCTCACCGCGATCGATGCGCTGTTCGGCGACGCCGATCATCATCTCGCGCGGATCGCCGCCGCACCGGGACTTCCCGAACTCGCCTGATCGGCGGCTATCAAATACTCTCGGGGTGGCGCCGCCACCCCGTATCGTTCCAAACTCAGACCGCTTTCGCGTGTTGCCACGCCGCGAAGGTCGATCCGCTCGCAGCCAATTCACGTAGTAGCGCTGCCGGGTGGAGCGATTCATCCTCGGGCGTGTCAGCGGCGAAGGCATCCAGCCGGTCGACCAGCTTCGCCAGACCTATCTCATCAGCCCAGAACATCGGGCCGCCGCTATGCCGCGGCCAGCCATAACCGTTTGCCCAGACGACGTCGATGTCGGACGCCCGATAGGCGATACCTTCCTCCAGAATGCGCGCGCCTTCGTTCACCAACGGAAAGAGCATGCGCTGGATCATCTCGTCTGCATCGAAAGCGCGTTGCGCGATCCCAAGCGATCCGGTGATATCGGCAATCAATGCGGTGACGTCGGGATTGTCCCGACCTTCGCGTGCGCCGGCCTCATAACGGTAATAGCCAGCCCCGGTCTTCTGTCCGAACCACCCTTCCTCGCAGATCGCATCGGCGATCGGGAACGGCGTGCCTCGACGTTTGCGGATGAACCAGCCAACGTCGAGGCCCGACATGTCGGCGATCGCGAGCGGCCCCATAGGGAAGCCGATCGATTTTGCCGCATCATCGATCTGACGCGGAGTGGCGCCGCGTTGCAACAGACGCTCTACTTCCTGCGAACGCTTGGCAAGCATGCGATTGCCAATAAATCCATCGCAATTGGCGGCAACGACCGGAACTTTGCCAATGGCTCGGCCAGCTTCCATCGCGGTCGCCAGCGTCTCGGGAGATGTTTTTGCGCCGCGAACCACTTCGAGCAGCTTCATGACGTTTGCGGGTGCGAAGAAATGCATGCCGACGAAATCTTCCGGCCGATCGAGCACCGCCGCGATCTCGTCGACGTCCAGAGCAGAGGTGTTCGAGGAGAGCACTGTGCCAGGTGTCGCCATCGCGCTCAGGTCACCGAAGATTTCCGTCTTAACGGCCATGTCCTCGAACACCGCTTCCACGACCAGGTCGGCGGCAGCGGCGGCAGCGCGATCGGTGGCACCCGTAATCCGCGCCATCCGTTCGTCCATCGCCGACTGTGTCATCGAGCCGCGCTTGACCGATGTCGCATAGTTGGTCCGTACCCGGTTCAGCCCGTTCTCGAGCGCTTCAGGCGTGGTGTCGATCACCGTCACGGGGATGCCGGCGGCGGCGAACGACATGGCAATGCCTCCGCCCATCGTGCCCGCGCCGATCACGGCGGCGGCGCGCACCGGGCGCGGCTTCACGCCGGCGGGCTGGCCGGGGATGCGCGCGGCCTCGCGCTCTGCGAAGAAGAGGTGCCGGAGCGCGCGCGACTGGCTGCCGGCGATCAGCCTATCGATGGTCTTCGCGTCCTCCGCCATGCCCTCTCCAAACGGCAGAGTGAAGGAAGCGCGTACCGATTCGACGTTGGCGCAGGGCGCGTCCTGGCCGGTGCTGCGGGCCGTCAGCTTCGCTGCCAGCGCGTCGAAGGCGGAGGGATCGGCGCGGGTCGCAGCGATCTTGTCCTCGCGCGCGCTGACCGGCCGGATCGGCTTGTCTACCACGGTGCGGGCGAATGCGACACCGGCGGCGATCGGATCGCCGCTTGCGACATGATCGGCGATACCCATAGCCAGCGCTTTCGCCGCCGATAGCCGCTCGCCCGACAGGCAAAGCGTCAGCGTCGCCTCGGGGCCGATCAAGCGCGGCAAACGTTTCGTCCCGCCCCCGGCCGCGAGCAGGCCGAGATGGATCTCCGGCAGGCCAACCTGCGCCCCGTCCACCATCACGCGGTACGTGCAACCCAGCGCGACCTCGAAACCTCCACCCAGCGCCGTGCCGTGGATCGCGGCAACGGTCGGTTTGCCGCAATGCTCTATGCGTTCGATCGCCTCCTGTAGCCACGGCTCCTGACGCGGCTTGCCGAATTCAGTGATGTCAGCGCCGGCGAAAAACGTGCGGCCGGCGCAGGCAATGACGATGGCTTTGACCACCGGATCCGCGACGAGGTCCGCGACACCTTTGACCAGACCGTCGCGGACGGCGTGACCCAACGCGTTGACCGGCGGATTATCGACGACGACAATCCCGATTTCGCCCTCGCGCCGCACCGATACCTTATCGTTGATGCTGCTCATGTTATGCCTCTCTTGATGGGAAGATGGATCGGCCGCCCGGGACCGTATCGCGAACCGGCCTATCGCGCCGCGATGCGGCGGCAAGGGTGTCCGACGGGGCGGCGCATCATTTCAGCCTTGTGATGGGTGTCGCGGCGTTCTGGCGATCGGGCGACGATTGGGTAAGGGCGTATTCAGGACATCCAGAGGGAGGCCGCGCCATGAGCGAGATCACTATCGACACCCCCATCGAGGGCGTATGCCGGTTGACGTTGAACCGCCCCGATGCGCTCAACTCGCTGACCTTCGCCATGTACGAAGACTTGATCGCGCACTTGGAGCGAATCCGTTTCGACCATTCGGTGCAGGTTGTCGTGCTGACCGGCAGCGGGCGCGGTTTCTGCGCCGGGCACGATCTGCGCGCCGGTGGGAAGCCGGGATGGGTCGCCGAAGATCTCGGCCGTGCGCAGCGGAATCGTGCAACGCTCGCTCGGCTCGGCCAGATTCCGCTGCTGATGCGCGGACTGCCGCAGCCGATCATCGTCGCGGTCAACGGCGTCGCGGCGGGCGCGGGTTATGCGTTCGCGCTGGCGGGCGACCTGGTGTTGGCGGCGCGTTCGGCGAAGTTCGTCAACGCTTTTCACAATGCGGGCACCGGGCATGAAATGGGTTTTTCCTACCTTTTGCCACGCGCGGTCGGGATGCAGCATGCCGCCGAGATTATGTTGACCGGGCGGGCCGTCCAAGCCGAGGAGGCCGCGCGGATCGGTCTTGCGCTAAGGATGGTCGAGGACGAGGAACTGGAGGCGGAGACCCTGAGGCTGGCCGAAGCAATCATGGTCAACAGTCCGATCGGTATCGCGATCACCAAGCAAAGTATGCACATGAATGCCGATGCCGGCAGTCTGGCGAACGCGATCGAGCTCGAAAATCGCGGCATCTTCACCAGCACTTCGACAGAGGACACTGCGGAGAAGCGCAAGGCGTTCATCGAGAAGCGCAAACCGATCTTCACCGGCCGATGAGGAAAGCGACGGTCCGACCTCTGTCGTTCACATTCCTGATGATCTTGCGTTCCGGCTTGGCGCGACACGGCGCTGGCCGGTACTCAAGGTCGTGAAGGAGGATTTGATGCCTGACTGGAACGCGATGTCGGACGGTGAATTCCGCCGCGCGACAATCGACTTCATCGAAGCGCACTGCCCGCCCGAGCTTCGCCACCGCAAGGAGCATCCGCGCTGGGACGACGCGGCGGTCTGGTACCACCGCATGTCCGAGCACGGCTGGCTGGCGCCGAGTTGGCCGGTTGCGCATGGCGGCATGGCGCTGAAGCCAGCCAAATATCTGATTTATCTCGAAGAGTGGACGCGGCTGGGCGTGCCGACGATCCTGCCTCAGGGGCCGCTCAACGTAGGACCGGCATTGCTCGCCAACGGTACGACCGAGCAGATCGAGGAATATCTTCCAAAGATCCTGTCGGGCGAGCATCGCTGGTGTCAGGGCTTTTCCGAGCCGGGGGCGGGTTCCGATCTGGCTGGGCTGCGCACCGAGGCGCGGATCGAGGGCGATGAGTTCGTCATCAACGGTCAGAAGATTTGGACATCGGGCGCGCTCGACGCCAATCACATCTATGTGCTGGCGCGCACCGACAAGAGCGTGCAGAAGCAGAAGGGTATCAGCTTCATTCTGGTCGATATGGACCAGCCCGGCATCACCGTAAAGCCGATCGTGACTGTCAACCATGATACTGATTTCGCCGAAGTCTTCTTTGACGAGGTGCGCGCGCCGCTGACGAATGTCGTCGGTGGCCTGAATCGCGGCTGGACGGTCGCCAAGTCGCTGCTTGGGTTCGAGCGTATCTTTGCCGGCGCGCCGCATTTCAGCCGTAACGCGGTGACGCAAGCGGCCGAGATCATGGCGCTTTCCGGACTCCACCGCGACCCCGTTATGGTCGATCGTCTTGCGGAGTTGAAGCTGGAGGTCGAGGATATCGCCGTCGCTTTCGAAGCGCTGGCGCAAGAGGTCCGCAAGGGCCACAGTTTCGGCTTTGAAGTTTCGACGCTGAAGGTCGCCAACACCGAAACCTTCGCCCGCGTGACCGAATTCATGGTTGAAATGGCGGGGGAGCGCGGCGCGATGTTCGGTGAAACCGATTTCGGCGGAGGCGCTTCGAACCCGCTCAAGACCTTCCTCTTCGCGCGCGCACCAATGATTTATGGCGGCACCGTGCAGATCCACCGCAACATCCTCGCCAAGCAGGTGCTTGGCCTGCCGGGCTAAATCGATGAGCGCTACAGAGATGACGCAAGACGATCGCGATCAGGGCATGATCGCCGAACTGCGCGACGCCGCCGAGCGCGTGGTGACCGATCGGCTCGACCACGCGCGCACGCGCCGGTTACGCAGGACAACACCCGGCTATGATACCACGCTGGTCGCCACGTTCGTCGAACTGGGCTGGTTCGGCGTGCTGGTGCCGGGTCGGGCGGGCGGTCTCGGACTCGACCTCGCCGATATGGCAGCGTTGGTGCGTGGTCTGGAAAAGGGATTGATGTCCGATCCCCTGATGCCGATTGCCGTGCTGGGAACCCGTGCGCTGGTGCATGCGGACACCGAGGCGGCTGACGCGTTGCTCGCCAAGGTGCTGGACGGCGAGGTTCGCCCGGCGCTGGCGCTCGACTTCGATGAGGCGTTGCCGGTCGTCGCGATTGCCGATGGGCGTCTGGCCGGGCGGTGCGAGGCGGTGGCCGGCGGGGCTGCGGCGACGCATCTGATCGTGCCGGTACGCAGCGAAGATGGCGTAGCGCTCTATGCCGTCGCCGTCGATAGCGAAGGCGTTACACAGACCCAGCGCTGGCGTGCGGACGAGACGCCGCTTGGTGCTGTGACGCTCGATGGTGTCGCGGGTGCGGTGCTCGTCGCGCCGGCTGATCGTGGTGCGGCTGCGGTGGCGACCGCGCTCGACGAGACGCGGCTGGTCGCGGCCGCGGCCTTGGTCGGCTTGAGCGAGCAGATGCTCGACATGACGATCGATTATCTAAAAGTTCGCAATCAATTCGACGTCGCTATCGGATCGTTCCAGGCCCTCCAGCACAAGGCGGTCGACCTGTACATTCAAAAGGAGGTGGCGGTCGCGACCGCAGCCTATGGTCTGGAGCTGGCGCGGAAGGGTCAGCTTGTCGTCGGTGCATTGCGGGCCAAGGGGCGCGCAAGTGCCGCGGCTAATCGCATCGCGCGCGAAGCGCTGCATCTTCACGGTGCGATCGGCTTTACCGATGAACACGACATCGGTCTTTATCTGAAACGCGCACTGACACTGTCCGCATGGCTAGGCGGTGCAGCAGCGCACCGACGCCGCTACATCGACATGGGAATGATCCAGCAATGAGCAACGCGAACGCCGCAAGCGGCACCGATACGCTGACCGTGACGCGTGAAGGGCATGTCGCGATCGTCACGCTCAATCGACCGGACGCCCTGAATGCAATCGACCGTGAACTGCATCATGCGATACCGCAAACGCTGCTGGCGCTGTCCGATGATCGCGACGTGCGCGCGATCGTTCTGACGGGGGCAGGGCGCGCCTTTTCCGCCGGGGGTGATCTGAAGGCGATGTCGGCGCGCTTCGGTACTGACGCGGGCCGCGATCATGCGATGACCGTGCCCGGCCTGGCGCGTCTGCTTCTCCAAGCGATGTTCGAAGTCGAAACACCGATCATCGCCGCGGTCAACGGCGATGCGATGGGGCTGGGAGCGACCATCGCACTGGCCTGTGATGTCAGCGTCATCGCTGAGACGGCGAAATTTGGCGATACCCATGTCCGCGTCGGGCTTGTCGCGGGGGACGGCGGTGCGGTGCTGTGGCCGTTGCTGATCGGTGCTAACCGGGCCAAGGACTTTCTGATGCGCGGCCGCATCATCGACGGGGTCGAAGCGGAGCGGCAGGGCATCTGCAACTATGTTGCTCCGACCGATCAGGTGCTCGCGAAGGCGAAGGAGATCGCCGTCGAGATCGCGCGCCTGCCCCCATTGTCGGTCCGCTGGACCAAGGCGACGATCAACAAGGGCATCAAGGCGCAGCTCAACACGGTGTTCGACACGGGCATCGCCTATGAAGCGTTGACGATGATGAGTGCCGACCACGGCGAGGCGGTGCGCGCGATGCTGGAAAAGCGCCGTCCGAATTTCGGCGGGCTGTGAGGCGGGTCATTCTTCATGAGCATGATGCGCGTGTGCGAGCCGTTGCCGCACTCTCGGCGTGTGCCGTAACGAAGGCTTGGCTATTTAGGCGGGGACGGGAGTCGAGGTGAGCGAAGCCATTGGTTTTGAGGATCTGCGTACCGGGGTCCGCGACGTGCTGGAGGCCGAAGCGTCCAGCGAGCGAGTCCATCGCCATTACGACGGCGATGTCGAGGTCGCGGCGAACCTGCGGCGGATCGCGCGCGAACTCGGCTGGGCGGCGCTTGGTGTACCCGAGGACCATGAAGGTCTTGGGCTTGGCCTGCCCGGGCTGTCCGTACTGTATGAAGAGCTCGGCCGTTCATTGGCCCCGGTATCGTTGCTGCCAACGATGATCGTCGCCGAGATGCTGGCGGGCGGCGGCAGTGATGCTCAACAGGCGCGCTGGCTCCCCGCTTTCGCCTCGGCCGATGCCACCGCCGCACTCGCGCTCGATGGGGACGCCAGGATCGACGATCATCGGGTGTACGGGCGGTTCGCGTTCGTCGTCGACGGGGTCGATGCCGACCTGTTTCTCGTTCGCGCGGGCGAAGCGTTCCTGTTGGTGCCAGCCGACCAGCAAGGTGTCACGATCGAATCTCTGCCGGTGGTGGATCGGACGCGGACGCTGGCTGAGATCACGTTTTCCGGCGCTGCCTGCGAGATTATCGCGGCAGATGCCGATGCGCTCGCGACGCATGCAGCGCTGGGTATCGCGGCCGACAGTATCGGCGGGGCGACGGCGATCCTCGCGAAGACAATAGAGTATTTGAAGGTGCGGGTGCAGTTCGGCAAGCCCATCGGCTCTTTTCAGGCGCTTAAGCACCGCGTTGCAAACCATCATCTGGCCCTTGAACTGGCGCGGTCTTTATTCGTCACTGCTATCGGTGCCCAGGAGAATGGGGCAGACCCCCACGCACTGGCGGCGCTGGCGCGCGTCACGGCGGCCGAAACATATGCGAGTATCGCGGATGATGCGGTGCAACTTCATGGCGGCATCGGCTTCACCTGGGAACACGACTGTCATCTGTATCTCAAGCGAGCCCGGATGAACGAAATGCTCTATGGCAACGCAGAGGTTCATCTAGACCGTGCGGCGCAGCAGTTAGTGGAGCAGGCGGCATGACGGTCGCGGCGGTGGATCGGTCGTTCGCCCCGCTGGAAAAGCTCGGTGACCTCGCTGCCTTTCGTGATGAGGTGCATAATTGGCTCAAGGCGACGCTGCCTTCCGATTGGCTGGCGACGATCACCGGCGGCGGTGAACAAGCCTATGTCGATTTTCAGCGCTGGTGGTTTCGTGAGCTGATGAAGGTCGGGCTGGCCACCGCGCACTGGCCCAAGGCATGGGGCGGTGAGGAACTCCCGCTCGAATATCAGGTCGTAATGAACGAGGAGTTCGGCAAGGTCCGCGCGCCGCGGCCATTGCTCTACACGGTCTCGCTGTATCATCTACCGGCGACGCTGTTCGCGCACGGTACTCCGGAACAGCGCGACCGTTATCTGACCGGTGTACGCGAGCGTGGCGAATTGTGGTGTCAAGGCTTTTCTGAACCGGGCGCAGGTTCGGACCTTGCCTCGCTGCGCACGCGCGCCGAACGTCGGGTGAAGCCTGACGGTAGCATCGTCTACATCGCCAACGGGCAGAAGGTGTGGTCGTCGTTCGGCGCGCATGCCGATTATTATATGTTGCTCGCGCGCACCGATCCCGACGCGCCCAAGAAGCAGGGCGGCATCAGCTTTTTCGTATTGCCGATGGATACGCCCGGGTTGATCCGCCGCCCGATCCGCCAGATCAACGGCGACAGCGAATTTTGCGAGGTGTTCCTCGACGATGTCGAAATCCCTGCCGAAAATCTGATCGGACGCGAAAACGACGGCTGGGCGATCGCCCAATCGACGCTGTCGGCCGAGCGCGGGCTTATTATCGTCGATCAGGCGCAGCGCATGCAGTTCGTGCTCGAAGGCGTGCTGGCCGATGCGCGGGCCGGGCGGCTCGCATGGTGGCGTGACGACGGCCTTCGTCGCGAATTCCTGCGCCTCTACGCGCAGGCAATGGCGGTCCGCAGCCTGGTCGATCGGATGATCGACGAGATCGTCAACGACCCGCACATGGGCGCATCGCCTACCCCGACGCTCGTTAAACTCACCTATTCCGAGCTGCTGCGACGCTATACCACATTCGTTCTGAAGCGTGATGGCATGGCGGCACAGGTGGCGCAAGCTAAAGCGTTGGGTGCGGGAAAGCTTACTTCGAACCATATGGATGATTATCTTTCCGCCTACAGTTGGACGATTTCGGGAGGTTCGAACGAAGTCTTGAAGAACATCTTGTCCGAACGCATCCTGGGGCTGCCGCGATGAAAATTGTTGGCGATATACACGAATATAATGCCCGCTACTTCGCCGATCGCGAGGCGTTCGTGTTCGAGAATCGGCGATTGACCAATGCAGGCTTCCTCGACCGTATCCGTCGCCTAGCGGACGCATTCTATGCGCGTGGTCTACGGCGTGGGGATCGTATCGCGGTGCTCGCGCTCAACTGCCTGGAAATCTACGAGATCATGGGTGCTGCGGAGATCGCCGGTTTCGTTGCGGTGCCGCTCAACTTCCGGCTGGCGCCAGTGGAGATCGACTATCTGCTCAACGATATCCAGCCTGCGGCCGTCGTGTACGAAACCGAATTGACGTCGCTTGCTGCGGCGTTTCGCGCGCAGCGTCCCGATCTCGTCTGGCTTCGGATGCGCGAGGCGGGGGGCGGCGACGGCACCGAGCATTTCGAGCAATTCCTGGCCAGTGGCGCGAACGAGGGACCGCCGATGCGCGCACGCCCGGACGATCTGTGCTATTTGTTGTATACCAGTGGCACGACAGGTCGTCCGAAGGGCGCAATGCTGGTCCAGAGTGCGGTGTTGGCCGGCGCCGAGATCGGCGCATCGGAGTCGGAGATGGTGAAGGGTGGCACGTGGCTGGTCCATTCGCCACAATTTCATATTGGCGGCAACGGCACCCGACTCAGCCAGCAGTTGCGCTCGGGTCGGGTGATTTTGCATCGCAGTTTCGATCCCTCACGTGCGCTGCGCGATATACAGAACGAACGTGTGACCGGCACAATGACGGTCGGAACGATGCTGCAGGCAGTGCTCGACGTCGCCGACGATTACGATCTGTCATCGATGCAGTCATGGATGGTGGCGGGCGCGCCTGCTTCACCCGAGCTGATGCGGCGGGCGATCGCCAAGCTCGGCAAGATCTTCATCATTCAATATGGCATGACGGAAGGTCGGGTGTCCGGACTTTATCGTTACGAGGTCGATCCCGATAGCGGCCCGCACGCCGCGAAGCGGCTGCGCTCGGTCGGCCGTCCCGCCCCGCAGATCGAAGTCGAGATACGCGACGACGCGGGACGGGTTTGCCCGCAAAACACGCCAGGCGAAGTCACTTTCCGTTCACCCAATATCTTCGCCGGATATTGGAACAACTCGGTCGCAACGGCCGAGGCGCTGCGCGACGGCTGGATGCATTCAGGCGACGTCGGTTATCTCGACGAGGACAATTTTCTCTATCTGGTCGACCGCAAGAAAGACATGATCATCTCTGGTGGCGAAAACATCTACAGCCGCGAGGTCGAAGACGCACTCCATAATCACGCGGATGTCATCGAGGCTGCGGTGATCGGCGTCCCGGATGAGAAATGGGGTGAGGCGGTCAAGGCGTTCGTCGTGCTCGCCGCAGGAGCCAGCGTCTCGGCGGACGACATGATCGAGCATGCCCGTACCCGCATCGCCCGCTACAAATGCCCGAAGCACGTCGCTTTCGTGACCGAACTACCGCGCATCGCCAACGGAAAGATCGACAAGATCGCGTTGCGCCGACGCGAGGAAAACCGGGCATGACGTTGCAGGATCACCGCGAAGCCTACGCGGCGCTGGACGGGCTTGATGACGAGCAGTTTCGCGCCGTCGTGCGCGATTGGGTGACGGGCGCCTGCCCCGAGCATCTGCGCTATCCGGCCAAGCGGCTTCACATCGGCGAGGTGCGCGACTGGTATCTGATCTTGGCTGAAAAGGGCTGGCTGGCGCCGGGTTGGCCGCGCGAGCACGGTGGCATGGGCCTGACGCCCGCGCGCCAATTGATCCTGATCGACGAATTCGAGCGTCATGGTGTGCCGCGCCTGCCAGACCATGGAATCATCATGTTGGGGCCGCTACTGATCCGCTATGGCACCGACGCGCAGCGCGCACGCTTTCTGCCCAAGATCCTTTCGGGCGAGCATATCTGGTGCCAGGGGTATTCGGAACCCGGTGCCGGGTCCGATCTTGCCGCGCTCCGAACCGAGGCGGTGCAAGACGGCGACACATGGGTCATTAACGGTCAAAAGACCTGGACCACGCTTGCGTCCGACGCGCAATGGATGTTCCTGCTCGCGCGCACCGACAAGAGCGCGAAGAAGCAGGCTGGTATCAGCTTCCTGCTGGTGCCGATGGATGCGCCAGGCGTGACAGTACGGCCCATCATCAACCTCGAGATGCACGACGAATATTTCGAGGTCTTTCTCGACAATGTTCGCGTGCCTGCCGATCACCTGGTCGGCGAGGTCAACCGAGGCTGGCCGATGGCGAAGGCGTTGCTTGGATTTGAACGCATCTTCTTCGGTAGTCCCAAGCAGTCCGCCTTCGCTCTGGAGCGATTGCGCCATCTGGCCGAGCATTATGGGGTTGCCCAAGACCCGCTGTTCCGGGACAAGTTCGTCCGATTGCACATGGATCTTGCCGATCACTCCGACCTGTTCGAGCGATTCGCCGATCAGGTGCGGCGGGGCGAGGCGCTCGGTCCAGACGTATCGATGCTCAAGCTCCACCAGACCGATCTCTACCAGCGGATCACCGATGTGATGATCGAGATCGCCGGCAGCGATGCGGGATTCCTCGATCCCGCACGCGGCGATCGGGCGATAAACCCGGCGGGCTTCTTCATTCAGTCGCGACCGACGACGATCTACGGCGGCACCAGCGAAATCCAGCGCGGGATTTTGGCACGAGAGGTTTTGGCGCTCCCGGTCTGATCAATCAGGGGGCGGGTTCATCGCTCGAGAAAAGTTTTCCCAGCGAGCCGGCGAGCGGGGCGGGAAGATGGCCGTCGCCGTGCGGCCAGTCGATGAACCCCGACGCCGCCCATGTGCCGCCATCGACATGGATCGCGGTCCCGGTGACGAAGCGCGACAGATCCGATGCCAGGAACAATACCGCATTGGCGAGCGCATCGACGCCAGGAGCACGCTTCATGGGAATGTACATCTCGTATCCCTTGGCGCGCACGTTTGCGGGCAAGGCGAAGGCGCGGGAGCGCGCCTGTTCTGATAGAGCCGCGAGATTGCCAGCACTCGGCGTCGTGTCGGGGACGACACAATTACACCGGATGCCCTGCGCGGCCAGTTCCACGGCCATCGCGCGTGTGAAGTTCGTCGTTGCCGCCTTCGCACCTGCATATACCGAAAAGCCCGCAGCGCCGCGATACGCCTCGATCGTAGTGAAGCTTATGATGCTGCCGCCGCTCCCCCCGCGCGCGATAAGCGGAATGGCGCGACGGTAGGCTTGGACGACATAGCCATAGTTACGCCGGATATCGGCGACATCCTCGTCCTCGGTTTTGTCGAGCAAGGAACCGCGCCGCACGCCCCCTGCCACGTTGACGAGAATGTCGAGCGTGTCGCTCGCGCCCGCGACGGTATCGAAGAAGGCATCTACGGATGCCGGGCTAAGCACGTCACAGGTGGCGTCTGTGACCCGGCGTCCGAAAGCTCGCACCGCGTCGGCAGTCTCGGCGAGAGACGCATCGTCCCTGTCTCCGATCACGAGATCGACGCCGGCCTCGGCCAGCGCCAGCGAGACAGCGCGACCGATACCGCCGCCGCCTCCCAAAATCGCAGCGGTGCGCCCGGCGAGTGCGGCACGCGTCTCGAAAATCGATGCCATTGCTGATCTCTCCCTCTACTCATGTGCAAAGACACGGCCGCTGCGGGACGTAGCGTGCTCGCGCGATCAGCGTCCAAGCATCACAAGGAATGGTCGGCATTTTTCACAAACAGGATATAGACGCGGCGGCCAGTGGCGACCCGCGCTGAAGCGTGGCAATCCCCGTTTCATGGAAAACAGGCTCTCCCCCGACGCCGATACGCAACTCGGCATCTACCGACGTATGGCGCTCATCAAGGCCAACGACGAGCGCAGCCGAAAGGTCATCCGCTCGGGGCGTCTCGTGATGCCATATTACAGCCCGCGCGGGCAGGAGGTGATTCCGAGTTGCATCTCGGCCTGCTTGACCGACGACGACTATATCTGCACCATCTATCGCGGCACCCATGACATGCTGGCAAAGGGTGTGCCGTTGCGCGATCTGTGGGCCGAGCTTGCCGGGCGTGTGACCGGCACCTGTAAGGGCAAGGGTGGTCCGATGCACATCACGCACCCCGCGTCGGGCGTGATGGTGACGACGGGGATCGTCGGATCGTCGATGCCGATCGCGAACGGTCTAGCGTGGGCGGCGCAGCTCAAGGGCGACGGTCGTGTGACAATCGCCAACTTCGGCGACGGTGCCGCCAATATCGGCGCTTTCCATGAATCGCTGAACCTCGCAGCAGTGTGGAAGCTGCCGGTGGTTTTCGTCTGCCAGAACAACGAATGGGGCGAGCACACCGCCTATGAGAAGACCAGTAACGTGCCGGTGGCGGCGCGTGGCAATTCATACGGAATGCCGGGCATCCGGGTCGACGGCAACGACGTCTTCGAAATGTACGATGCCGCCCACGCCGCGATCGCGCGTGCGCGCGCAGGCGAGGGGCCGACTTTGATCGAAGCGATGACTTATCGGTTCCACGGCCATGTCTTCGGTGACGCCGACGGCTACATGGACAAGGCGCGCAAGGCCGCCGCGCTCGCGGCCGATCCGGTCCCGCGTTTTCGCAGCCACCTGATCGATGCCGGCATCGCTGACGAAGCAACTCTGGCCGGCATGGAGGCGGAGATCGAGGCTGCGCTGGACGACGCGGTCGAATTCGCGTTGGCGAGCGCATTTCCCGATGAAAGCGAACTCACCCGCGACGTGTTCGGCGAGGAGGTGGCGGCATGAGCCGGGGCGCAGCGCTTGCCGAGGGCAAGTCCAACATTCTGCAATCGGTCAACACCGCGCTGGCTGATGCGCTCGCGGAAGACGAGGCGGTCCTGGTGCTCGGCGAAGATATAGGTGACGCCGAAGAAGGCGGCGTCGTCGGCGTGACGCGCGGACTCTCCACGCGGTTCGGTGAACACCGCGTGCGTACCACGCCGATTTCGGAGCAGGCGATCATCGGCGCGGCGATCGGCGCAAGCCTGGCCGGGTTCAAGCCCGTCGCCGAAATCATGCTAATGAACTTCACGACCGTTGCGATGGACATGATCGTAAATCATGCGGCCAAGCTGCGCTTCATGTCTGGCGGCCAGACGAATGTGCCCATCGTGATCCGCACGATGACCGGCACGGGTTTTGGCTCCGGCGGTCAACATTGCGACTATCTGGAGGCGTGGTTCGCGCATACCGCAGGGATCAAGGTGGTCGCGCCTTCCAGCCCGGCCGATGCTTACGGCCTGATGCGCTCCGCGATCGACGATCCCGATCCGGTTTTGTTCATCGAGAATCTGCCGACCTACTGGAACCAGTCCGAGGCCGCCCCGCCCGGCCATCGTGTTCCGATCGGCAAGGCAAATCGGCTTGTTGAAGGCGATGATGTAACCATACTCGCCTATGCGCGGATGATACAGGAAGCCACGCCGGCCGTCGCGCAGTTGGCGGAGGCGGGCATTTCGGCGGAACTCGTCGATTTGCGCACCATCGCGCCGTGGGACCGCGACGCCGTGCTGGCCTCGGTCGCGAAAACGCGGCGGCTGCTCATCGTGCATGAGGCGGTGACGCCGTTCGGCGTCGGTGCCGAGATTGCGGCGACCGTGAGCGAGGCATTGTTTGGCCAGTTGGCCGCGCCGGTGAAGCGGCTCGGCGGTGCGTTCTGCCCCGTGCCGTTTTCAAAGCCGCTCGAAATGGCTTTCGCGCCCCGAACCGCCGACATCGTTGCCGCCGCCCAACAACTCGTCGGGCACCAGTAATTCCTGTTAACGGAGACCCTGAATGAGTACCGACGTTCTATTGCCGAAAATCGGTTTTTCCATGAATGAAGGATATTTAGCCGAATGGCTGGTCGTTGACGGGGGCGCGGCTGTCGAAGGTGAACCGCTTTATGCGCTGGAAAGTGACAAATCGACGCAGGAAGTGGAAGCTCCTGCATCGGGAATCCTCAAGATCATCAAGCCAACCGGTGAAACCTACGAAGTCGGCACCCTTCTCGCGGTGATCGAGTGACGCGCTACCAGTTGCACCTCCACACGAAGCCGATCGCCGGCCGGGAGGATGAATATCATCGCTGGTACGACGAGACGCATCTCGCTGAAGTCGTCGGTCTGACCGACTTTCTGAGCGGCGAGCGGCTCGCGTTGGTTTCGCTCGCCCCGGACGCGACACCGAGCGACAGTTACCTAGCAGTGTACGAAATCGAGACCGATGATCTGCCCAAGACGCTCGGCCGGATGCGAACCGCAGGCCTGCAATTGTCCGATGCACTCGACACCGCGTCGGTACGGACCCAAGTGTTTCGCAGCTTGGACGCCAAGGTGACGCGCTCATGAGCGACCTGCTGTCGAATCTGGCGCCGTGGCCGAAGGCCGACTTTTCGGAATTCGGCGCGGTCGAGGTCAAAAAGCTTGGACGCATGCAGACGCTGATCGGATCGGTCCTGGGTCGCAACTGGGTGTCGATCCCCCATGTCACGCATCATGACGACGCCGACATCACCGATCTGGAATTGCGCCGAAAAGCGCATAATGCGGGCGGGGGGACGAAGCTGACCATCGTGCCGCTACTGGTAAAGGCGCTTGCGGATGCGCTTGTCGCCTTTCCCCAGTTCAATGCGTCGCTCGATCCGCAGGCCGGCACGATCGTGCTGAAGAAATACGTTCATATCGGCGTCGCCGTCGATACGCCGGGCGGGCTGCTCGTGCCGGTCATCCGAGATTGTGACTCCAAGGCCGCCAGCAAGATCGCCGAAGAGGTCGCGACGATGTCAGACAAGGCGCGGACCAAGGGGCTCCCAATGCAGGAGATGACGGGCGGCTGCATCACACTCACCTCGCTCGGCCATATCGGCGGCACCGCCTTCACCCCGATCGTGAATGCACCCGAAGTCGCCATCCTGGGCGTCACCCGCGCTCGTGCGATGCCGATGCGTGGCGCCGATGGAGGGATCGAGTGGCGCGACATGCTGCCGCTCTCGCTTAGCTACGATCACCGGGTCATCAATGGCGCAGACGCGGCGCGCTTCGTCCGCTTTGTTGCCGACCGGCTCACCACCGCCGACCTCGTCGCCTAGGCGCCATCACGCGAGACACTATGACCCATTCCTACCGCTTGAACGCTTTCATCCAGCCGGTGCTTGATCGATTGGTGGCAGAGGGCCGCGAGATCGGCATTCAGGTCTGTGCCTGGCAAGGTGAGAACCAGATTGTCGATTGTTGGGCCGGCCTGGCCGACGCCGCCAGCGGCCGCCCGGTCCGAGCCGACACGCTGTTCAACGTGTTCTCGGTAACCAAGGCGGTTAGCGCGACTGCGGTGCATATACAGGCCGAGCGCGGGTTGATCGACTACGATGCGCCGGTTGCGGACTATTGGCCCGAATTCGCGGCCGAAGGGAAGGGCGATGTAACCGTCCGGCATGTGTTGAGTCACGTATCAGGCGTGCTGCGCATGCCGCCTGACGTAACGCCTGAGTTGATGACCAACTGGGACTGGATGTGCCGCCGCATCGGCGAGATGCCGGGCAATTATCCAGCGGGCAGCCGCTCGTCCTACCAATCGATGACGTTCGGCTGGCTGGTGGGGGAGATCGTGCGTCGCACCGATCCCAAACGTCGTCCATTCGGGCAATTCGTGCGCGAGGAGATTGCCGAGCCTCTGGGCGCGACCGATCTGTGGCTCGGGATACCCGATGCCGCCGAGCCGCGCGTCGCCACATTGGACGCGGTATCCGTGTATGTCGCGCCCGATGGCAATCTGATGCGCGAGGCAACGCCGACGATCGTGGACCTGATGCCCGATACGTTTGAACGTCCTTACGTGCGTCGTGCCTGTATACCGGCGGTCGGCGGCATCTTCAACGCGCGTAGCGAAGCACGATTCTGGGCGATGCTTGCCAACGGCGGGCAACTGAACGGTGTACGTTTGCTCTCCGAGGATCGGGTGAGGAGCTTCGCCGCTCCGCGCCCGCATTTCGAGGATGCCGATCCGGTATTTTTCGGCATGGTCGTGCCGATCGGCTGGGCCGGTTTTTGGCTGGGCGGGGCAGAGACGCCGCCGGTCTCCGCGCCACGTAACATGGGTGCGCTGTGCCATCCCGGCATGGGCGGATCAATCGGCTGGGCCGATCTTGATAGCAAGCTGGCCGTCGCCTTATGCCACAATCGTATGTTCGACACGCGGGATATCGCCGAAGACAATCGCACGGTCATCGGTGATGCGATCCGAGCGGCGTTGTGAGCGAGGGTTCGGAGAGCTGGGACTACATCATCGTCGGCGCGGGATCGGCGGGCTGCGTGCTTGCCGATCGTCTGTCGGAGAATTTGCGCAATCGGGTGCTGTTGCTCGAGGCGGGGCCGGTAGACAGCCACCCCTTCGTCCATATGCCCCGCGGCTCCTCCAAGCTATTTGCCGATCCGCGCTACGTCTGGCATTTTCGCACCGAAGGGAATGGCGACGTGCCCCCCGAGGTTTGGATTCGCGGCAAGATGCTGGGCGGATCGTCGTCTGTGAACGGCATGATGTATTTCCGCGGTCAGCCACAAGATTACGACAGTTGGCAAAGGCTCGGCGCACACGGTTGGGGGTGGGATCAGATGGCGCCCGCGTTCCGCGCGATGGAGCGTCATGCCTTGGGCGGCGACGAGGTACGGGGTAGCGACGGTCCGCTCGGCATCACGGTCGATAGCGAACGCACGCCGCTGACCGAGGCGTTCATCACCGCCGGCGAGCAAATGGGACTGTCCCGTGTCGATGATCTGAACCGATCGCATGAAGGCGGCGTGGTTGGATACGCCACGCGGACGATCTGGAAAGGCCGACGACAGAACACAGCGCAGACGTTCCTCAAGCGCGCCCGCAAGCGGCGGAATCTGCGCGTCTTGACCGGCGCGACCGTGGACCGCGTGCTGTTCGACGGTGTACGTGCAAGTGGCGTGCGTGTGATAGTCGATGGCAAGGTCAGGGAATTTCGCGGCGAGGGTGAGGTTATTCTCAGCGCCGGAGCGCTGATGTCACCGCAGATTCTCGAACGTTCGGGAATCGGCGCTGCCGATCGTCTGCGTGGCCTCGGCATCGACGTCCGGGCTGACAGCCGGGGCGTTGGCGAGCACATGCTAGAGCATCGCCTGATGATGATGCAGTTCGGGATCAATGTCCCATACAGTCACAACCCGCAGCTACGCGGCTGGCGTCTGCCGCTCAACGTCCTGCGCTATTACCTCGCCCGATCAGGGCCGATGGCGGTAGGCTATGGCACGGTGGGGGCTTTCGCGACCGTACTCGCCGAGTCCGATACGCCCGATATTGAGGTGCTTTTCAGTCCTGCCGTGGCCATGCCCGACGCCAAGGGCAAATATCGCCCCGACTCGGTCCACAGCGTCCAATTGTTTGGTTATCCGTTGCGCTCACGTAGCGAGGGTTCGGTACATATCACCTCGGCGGACCCGAACGCGCCTGGTACGATCCGCGCGGGTTACCTTAGCGACGCTTACGATCAACGCGTGACTGTCGCGATGCACCGCTATTTGCGCGAATGGATGGCTAAGCCCGCGATCGCGCCGATGGTGATATCCGAACGTGAATCGACCCGTTGGTTACAGAGTGACGAGGATATTCTGCTCGCGTATCGTACACGCGGGAACGCCGGCTATCACGCGTGCGGCACATGCCGGATGGGGGATTTTGATGACGCAGTGCTTGACGATACGCTGCGCGTTCGCGGCGTAGCCGGTTTGCGCGTCGTCGATGGGGCGATAATGCCGACAATGGTGTCGGCGAATACCAACGGACCGATCATGGCGAGCGCCTGGCACGCGGCGGATCTTATCTTGAGAGATACCAATCGCTGACCGACTCTGTGGCTTTAGATGAACGGTAAGTAGAATCCCGTTGAACAAGGTGGCATTGGGCCTGGCAAGCCGCAACACCGTGCAATTTTCCGCTGTGATAACTGGATCTGTTGTTACCGGTGCCGAAATCTCTCGATCCAAATCAGACCGTATCTTTCACTACTTAAAGCAACATCCGATCTCGCGGCACTGATGACCGATAACATATAGAAGACTCAAATTTTGCCGCGCGGGATCAAGGGTCTGCCTTCGAATGGCGCGTGATGAACCCGCACGGGCACTTTTAAACATGGTTCGCGGCGCGGCCTTCAGCGTCCCGTCCCGAGCGTGATCGCCTTTCGTAATCACGTTTATGATCGAATGGCGGAGCGCGCCAAGGTCGATTGTCGAGCGGCGATCCCGCTTATACTCAGCATCTTCGCCGTGGTGATTTGCACGTCGAGGAAAGACCGTAACCCGCCGATGTACGGCACGACAGGGTACGAGATCAGACTAGGGAAAGGATGGGGAGGATGACCATGAAGGCTAAGATAGCCTTAACCTGCGCGACCGCGTTTGTGCTGCCGGGCGCGGCCATCGCGCAGACGGCGCCGGCAACCACGACGCTTCCGGTCGCCACCGATCAGGCCGCGTCCACCACGCAGCAAAGTGCGGCAGCAGTGCCGTCGAGCCAACCCGTGGCGCCGTCGCAGGCAAACGTCGACATCGGCGACATCATTGTCACCGCGCAACGCCGCGAGGAAAGGCTCCAGAGAGTACCAATTTCCATCACGGCGCTTGGCGGGGCGCAGCTTGAGACGCGGGGCGTCCGCTCCGTGGCGGATCTCGCGCGGACTCCTATCAGCAGCCTCAGCGTTCAACCCTTCGCGGGTAATCCGCAAATTCTGCTCCTCGACATGCGAGGCGTGACGACCGCTGATCCCGGTCAGGGTACGATCGAGCCCGGCGTCGCGATATATGAAGATGACGTCTACGTCAGTCGCGCACAGGCGGCTGGCAACACCCTGTCGGACCCGGAACGGATCGAGGTGTTGCGCGGACCGCAGGGCACCTTGTTTGGCCGTAATGCCGAAGGCGGTGCGATCCGCATCGTCACACGTCGTCCTACTGGTGTTTTCGGCGGCGATTTTCGAGTGTCGGTTGGTGATTATGGCAATCGTCACTATGTTGGCCATCTCAATCTACCCGAATTCGCCGGATTCTCGATTAAATTGGATGCCCTGCACGACGACGTCGGCGGGTATGTCAAGAACGGCACCGCAGCGAACCCTCTCGTCGCGAAACAATATAATTTCGGGTATCAGAATAACACAGGATTCCGCGGAGCGGTTCGGTTCAGGCCCGCCACTAACGTGACACTTGATTATTCTTATACGCATCTAATCACTAAAGTAGCGAACGATTATTTTTCGTTGACCAATCCGAAATCGCTTGCGCCAGCAACCTATCCGCAATTCATCCCGCCCCTTCGCGCTAACTCCGAGACGGACGTTCATACGTTTAACGACACGTCATGGACGGGGTTGTACCAAGACGTCTATCGAACCGCGACAGATGCGCACACGTTCACTGCAGCATATGACGTGACGAGCCACCTCCAGTTGAAGGCGATTACGGGTTATCGCGTTTTGAATTTCGAAGGACCGGCTAATCTCGGTGGTGCATTTGCGTTCGTAAACAGCCCGTTCTTGATACCGTCGGGATCGACGGTCGCGTCGCTTAACATTCAACCGGCCTATGCAAATCAGCCGCTGGGCATACCCGGAAACACGCCTGTGTACGCGATCAGCGGCTCGACGCCGATCGTCAATGGCGTTCGATCGCGCGCTTTTAGCCAAGAGCTTCAGTTGATCGGATCCACCGATACGCTTCAGTATCAATTTGGCGCGTATTATTATCACGAAAATGTACTCGACGTCCGTTCGACGGCTTTTTCATTGATTTACACCAATCCGACGTACACTAATTTTCTGGCGCTTAACCCTTTTCAGTTGAAGGGCACGTTGGCGGGCGCGGCGCTTGGCACGGCGGGGGTCACGCAAATCTCAGCTCGATCGCGCACGATCGCGGGGTATGGCCAGGTGACCTGGTCACCTGAGTTTGCCGATGGCCGGCTGCATTTGACCGGTGGCTTGCGCTACACGGATGATCGTAAAGACTTTCTGCGCTCGCTCAACAATGGCGTTCCCGCCAATGATGTGGGTACGCCGTTTCGGACTGGCCGATTTGATCCAATGGGAACAATCGCATTCGATTTGACGAAAGACATCAATGCGTATGCGCGATATGCGACGGGCTACAAGGCAGCGGGTGTTAGCGTTCGGTCACCTAACTTTCGATCGTTTGGCCTCGAATCCGTTCGGTCTTACGAATTCGGTATAAAGAGCCAGTTTCTCGAGCACGCGCTTACTGCGAATATCGCGTTGTTCCAAAACGAAATTCGCAATCGACAGCTAAACTTCCAGCCTGATCCACTCAACGCACCCAGTATCGTGGATACGATCAACACGCCGGGGACGACCCGGATCCGCGGTGCTGAACTTGAACTCGTCATGCGTCCCAATCGAGATCTGTCACTGAGTTTCAACGGAGCATATACCACGTTCCGGCTGCCACCAGAACTTCTGGCGCAGAACGCAGCGTTGCCAGTCTCGGCTCAGGCCTTCTATACGGTGCAGAACACGCCGGAACTCCAGGCGAGTGCGGCAATTGATTGGACGATCCTTCGCGTCGGCAACGGCGCGACGCTCGGTGCTCATGCCGATTACGCATTTGCGGACAAGGTAAACGGTACGGGCCGCATCGGCATCTCACAGTTTGTTTGGCCGCTGGAACGTCATCAGGGCAACGCGCGCTTGACGGTCGATGGTATAAAACTCGGGCCCACGACAGCCCGTCTGTCGGTCTATGTAAACAACATCACCGACGAAATTTATCCAATCTATGCCGCTCCAAGCGGAAACTACATTCAGAATCAACCGCGCCAGGTTGGTGCTGAACTCGGCGTGCGGTTCTAACGACGGGTAAATGGACCAGGGCGGCGGCAAAATGCCGCCCTGGTCCATATCGGGTATCGCGCGGCGATCTGGGTGAGACATTAACGGCGATCAGGATGAGCCTCTGAGGCCGTGACGGAGATCGGCCGGACGAGCCTGCCAAGGCGCGGCAAAAAGATCGACGCCCGCTGTACGCTGGAGTTCGCCAAGCCTGTCCTGAGTTCCGAAGGGGCCAAGCAAACCGCCGATGGCGGGCCGCAACCGGATAATGCGATCCCGAGCTTTGTTACAAGGCAAGCATCTCGATCTGCCGAACGTTCGGCTCCATCCGCAAGGGCAAGACGGTCGGCGCGCGCTACGACGGACGAATGCTGCGCGACGTGATGACGGGCGACAATACTGCCTTGGATGTTTGGGTCGAGACGACCTATTGCAGCCAGAGCAACGAACGCGGGCGGAAGTCGCAACGCCGGGTCAGCGGTATATCTACCGCAGGAAACCAAGGTCGCCCTCAGCCCCGCGATCCGCCCGGATTATCGGGTGGATCGAGGTGCCCAGGTTATTTGTCATGCCATAACGCTGCCTCGACTTGACTTACCGTGCTGCAATCAGTCGGTTACCTGGACCCATCAGAAACTACGCTAAATCACACCGAATTGCCGCAGCCGCTCGCGCTGACTTTCGTCGATGCCAAGTACGGTGCCGAGCACCTCGTCGGTATGTTCGCCGAACATCGGGGGGGGCGCATAGGTGTCGATCGGGGTCTTAGAGAACCGCAACGGACTGCGGATCAGCCCTAACGCTTGGCCGAGGGGATGATCGACATCAACCCTGAGACCACGATGACGCACATGCTCGTCCTGGAACACCTCGCCCAGATCATTGACCGGGCCGCTCGGTACATCGGCTTTGTCGAGGCGATCGAGCCATTCCGTGCGCGGACGTGTCATGAAGATCGCGTTGAACACTTCGGTCAACGCTTCGCGATTCCGGACGCGGTCGGCGTTCGTGCGGAATCGCTCATCTTCGATCAATTCGGGATGTCCGACGGCATGGCAAAGTCGAACATATTGGGTTTCGTTGCCTGCGGTCAGCATGATCGGCCTGTCAGCGGTCGGGAACATCGCTGCAGGCATCCCGCCGTTGCCCTGCGTTCCGCGTCGCACGGGCACCTCGCCCGATATCAGATGGATTTGCGCATAATGCGACATGGCCGCAACCACCGAGTCCAACAGTGCGATATCGATATACTGGCCTTCGCCGCCGTGTGCATCGCGATGATACAGCGCGCCGAGGACGGCCGACAGGGCGTTTAGCGATGCGAGCACGTCGGCGATGGACGGCCCGATCTTCATCGGGCCACCCCCTTCCGTTCCGTCCGGGAGGCCAGTTACGCTCATGAGCCCGCCCATTCCCTGGAATATCGCGTCATAGCCGGGTCGCTTGGCATAGGGGCCGTCCTGACCGTAGCCGGTTATGGAGCAATAGATCAGCCGTGGATTCGAAGCCTTCAGGCTATCGTAGTCGAGGCCATAGCGTTTGAGATCACCGACCTTGTAGTTTTCCAGAAGCACATCGGCGTCAGCCGCGAGACGGCGGATCAGATCCTGCCCCTCAGGCGTGGCGATATTGATCGTGACCGATTTCTTGTTTCGGTTAGCCGAGAGATAAAAGGCGTTTTCCCGGGTCGGCCGGCCCTCCGCATCGGACAGATACGGAGCGCCATAGATACGCGAATCGTCGCCGCTGCCGGGTCGTTCAATTTTCGTAACCTGCGCCCCCAGATCACCAAGCATTTGCGCGGTAAGCGGTCCTGCCAGGACGCGGGTCAGGTCAAGTATGCGGATGCCTGAAAGGGGGCGGTCAGCCATTGGGTATTCCTATGAGATGCGTCCGACCCGAATGGTCGGGATTGCGGCGTGATTTTCCATCACCGTCTTGAATATTTGGCAGAACCCAAATTTCTAGCGATTGGCCCGAACCGCGCGACGTGCTGCGCGCAGGCCGAAAATAAAAGAGGCCGCAATTGATGCGCCCGCGCCGGGATAGACGCCGCCCGTCACCGATGCAGTGCAGTTCCCCGTTGCATAAAGACCGGGGACCGCGCTGCCGTTTGGCTTCAGGACACGACCGTCCTCATCCGTCACCAATCCGCCGTAGGTGCCGACATCCCCCGGGAACATCTGTACGGCGTAGAAGGGCGGGCGATTGATTTCGCCGAGACAGGGATTGGGCTTGACCGATGCGTCACCACCAAAACGATCGTAGTGCCGCCCGCCCTTGTTGAAATCCGCGTCAATACCAGTCTTGGCGAAATTGCTGATGCGCTCCGCACTTCGCTTCAATCCTGTGGCATCGACGCCGATCTTGGCGGCGAGTTCGTCGAGACTGTCTGCCTTGACCATATAGCCCTTCTCGAGCCAGGCAGACGGCGTCAGCAGCGGCGGGAACTTGCCCCAGACGTAATTGTTGCGATGACGGCTGTCTAGGATCGCCCAACTGGGCTTTCCGGTTCGCTGAACGACGTCGTGCATCCGCTCACCCGTTTCCATGTAACTGCCGGCTTCGTTGCAAAAGCGTTCGCCGTTGGCATCGACCAGCATCATATAAGGCTTGGCGAGATCCTGCGGGTGCATGAGCGGCACCTCGGCGCCGGGGGGCAGAGACCCCGGAATCCACACGGCCTTGTCGAGATTGTCGGTGTCGGCACCGAGCGCGATCGCCTGTTCCAGCATTTCGCCCGTGTCACCGGGATTGGCATTGGTCCATCGCGCGGACGTCGGCGTGCGGTGGTAGCGATCGCGCATCGCCTGGTTGCGCGCGAAGCCGCCGATGTTGAGCAGCACACCATCGCGCGCGCGAATCCGGCGAGGTTCCCCCGCGATATTGGCGACGACGCCGATCACGGCGCCGGCCTCCGACTGGATGAAACTCTCGACGCCGGCGTGGGTGCGGATGTCAATATTGTTGCGGAGCGCCGCATCTAGCATCTGCGCCTGGATCGCGGTGCCGGCGCTGACCAGATGCTTGCCGGTCAGCCGCATGCGCATCATGCGAAAGGCAAGCGACAGGGCGGCAATGCGCCCCTCCCATGTGCGCTTGGCCAGCGAGACGCGGTGCATCTCGCGGCGCTTGAACGGCACGGGGAACGGCCCCTTGCGCAGCTTTCCTTCCCATTGCCCCAGCTTGCGGGTGTCGAACAGCGTCATGCCGATCGATCGGCCACGCGGTTCACCGCCCGGCCGATCGTCATAATAGTCGGACCAGCCGTCAAAACGGCGGAAGTGGACGCCTTTTTCTTCGAGATATTTGACCAGTTCGGGTCCAGTGCGAAGATAGGCATCGGTCCGCGCGGGCGTCACACCCTTTCCGCCCTGATCGGCACCGCCCACGGTCGCGGCCAGATATTCGAGGCCGCGCTCGTAGCTGTCGGCGATCCCTGCCCGTTTCATCAACGGGTTATCGGGAATCCACAACACGCCCCCAGACATGGCGGTGGAGCCGCCCACCTTGTCGGTCTTTTCCAGTACCAGTGGCGTCTTGCCGGCGTCCTTCACCGCCAGCGCGGCCGCGAACGAGCCGCCGCCCGAGCCGACAATCAGGAAATCGACCTCTTCGTCGAACCGTTCCGTCACGCCATGAACTCGTGCAAGGCGCGATGAAAGTTCGACACAGCCAATTCCTGTTTGGGGTTGGTACGCGATCCCTTGAACCCGCGACTCTTCATGCCTTGCTGGATGTCGGCCATGTTCTGGAAATCTTGCGTCAGGATCAATCCCCAGTCGGCGACACTGGTGATATCGGGGCGGACCGATAACTCCGGCCGGGGTTCCTTGCCTTCCGGATAACGCTCCAATGCATAGACATCGAAGATGCAACTATCGGGATCGTTTCCGTTCGGCCGCGCGCGATAGCCAAGCAGGTGACAGGGGCCGTGCAAGAAGACCATGTTCGGGAAGATGTGCCATGACGTGCCGGCCTTACCCATCGCCTCCGGCGTCAGATTGGCAGGCCATCCCGCGCCGGCGGCCTCATGCTCTTCTCGATTGAACCGCATGAACGCCCGAACGACGTCCATCGGCTCGGCGTTGGCGGGCACTTCCGCACGCAAACGTTTCGCGGCGCGCAGCGTGTGTTCGGTCATTGTCGTATCGAGGGTTTCCAGCAATTCCTCGAACACGCTCACCACGGCCTCGCGGACGTCAAGATCGGCCGGGGGGTCGCCCAGGCGGGGCGAAGGCAGGCCGAGCGGGCGACCCGGGCCATAACCGAACATGCCGTGCAGCCCGTGTTTGCGGCTGACAGTATAATCGGAGGTGAAGGCGAGCAACTGGCGGTGGGTCGTCTGGACGTGATACCCTTCGGTAAAGGCCTCCAGCGCAACCTTCCAGTTGGCCGGAAGGACTGCCTGCCGCCGCCACTTGTAGCGCATTTTGCCGATCTCGAACATATCGAGATATTCCGGAGCGGGATCGAGCCATTCGCGCAACGGCAGCGTGGTCGCGTCCGGGCATACGAAGACCCAGCCGTTCCACGTCTCGACCCGCACCGGCTCCAGCGCGATATCGGAATCGGCGAGCGTGCCGTCCCAGTCCTGAC